>ENA-OVGI01001539-OVGI01001539.1-human-gut-metagenome-genome-assembly--contig:-NODE-1539-length-10997-cov-4.199415_pt1 | contig 10997 bp, 7 predicted proteins | sample MGYA00237771_ERZ505421 | MGnify/ENA primary metagenome ERZ505421 (study PRJEB26158, sample SAMN06016378) | human gut metagenome | biome: human gut; feature: ankylosing spondylitis patient; material... | reverse complement strand
TATCTGCGAAAGGAGAATCTTCGCAAGATGAAGAAAATCATGCTTGTTTTCGGAACTCGACCGGAGGGCATCAAGATGTGTCCGCTGGTCAATGAGTTGAAGCGCCGCCCGCAGGTGCAGACAGTTGTCTGCGTCACGGGGCAGCACAAGCAGATGCTTCAGCAGGTGCTGGATGCGTTTTCGGTCGTGCCGGATTACGATTTGGCGATTATGCAGCCGAACCAGACGCTTTTCGATGTTACTACCGCTATCCTGACGCGCATTCAGGCAGTTCTCAATCAGGAGAAGCCTGATTTGACGCTCGTGCATGGTGATACCAGCACGGCATTTGTTACCGCACTGGCATGCTTCTATCTGCATATTCCGGTTGGACATGTGGAGGCTGGGCTTCGTACCTACAACCTCGAAAGCCCTTTCCCGGAAGAGTTCAACCGGCAAGCAGTTTCACTGATTTGCCGGTATCATTTTGCGCCGACGGAAAAGGCAAAGCAGAACCTGCTGCGCGAGGGCAAAGACGAATCGTCTATCTTCGTGACGGGCAACACCTCCATCGACGCGCTGAAAACCACCGTTCGCGCGGATTACACCCACCCGGAACTGACGTGGGCGAAGGGCAGCCGCCTGATTCTCATCACCGCGCATCGGCGGGAGAACCTTGGCGAAGCTATGCACCATATGTTCCGCGCGATTCGCCGCGTATTGACGGAGCACCCCGATGTCAAGGCGCTCTACCCGATTCACTTGAATCCAGTTGTTCGGCAGGAAGCGGCGGAAGAACTGTCCGGGCTGGAACGTCTGCACATCATTGAGCCGCTGGATGTGCTGGATTTCCACAATATCATGGCGCACAGCACGTTGATTCTGACCGATTCCGGTGGTATTCAGGAGGAAGCGCCCGGTCTGGGCAAGCCTGTTTTGGTCATGCGCGACACGACCGAGCGCCCGGAAGGCGTTGCGGCGGGCACGCTCAAGCTCGTCGGCACGTCGGAAGAGACGATTTACCGCGAGTTTACGCGTCTGCTGGATGACCCGGCGGCTTACGCGGCGATGGCGCACGCCAGCAATCCCTACGGCGACGGACACGCCTGTGAGCGGATTGCGGATATTCTGTGTGAATAAACCGCGCTGGGCGCACATACAATCATCGTCGAAACATGGGGAGGAGCGTTCTGCATGAAAAAACAGTCATACCAACGCATCCTCGCTGTGCTGATCAGCCTGATGATTCTGCTGACGGCGGGTATGGCCATCGTCGGTGCTGGACTGCTGCAAACCCGCGAGGATTCGCCGGACATTCTGCCGGAAGCGACGGATACCGCGGATTCGGGCGATCTGCTGATGTCCTCCGACCTTGCACCCGACCCGGCAAAGTGGTTTCTGCCCTATGACGGAGATTTGACCGACGCGGACGGAAATCCGGTGCGCCTATCCGCCCTGCGCGGACAAACGACCATCCTGCTGTTCTGGTCAAGCTGGTGTCCGGACTGCCATGTATATTTGGCGGGCGAATTTGGGGCGGCGGTACAGGCCGCACAAGCGGCGGGGGCGCAGGTCGTCCTTGTCTGCCGAGAGGGGATTCGCGGCGACACGCGCGAGAAGGCGGAAGCAGAATTGACGGAATGCGGCATTACAGGCATTCCGTTGTACATGGATGCGGACGCGGCGCTCTTTCACACGCTGGGACTGCGGAGCGTGCCGTCTCTGGCGGTTTTCGATTCGCAGGGGCAGCTGCTTCGCGCAACGGCGGATATGCCGAATGCGGATGAAATGGCACAGCTGCTGGACGCGGCGCAGCATCCGGTACAGCAGACACTTGCATTTCTGAAACAGCTGATTCAGGCGGATGGTGCGATTCCATCCACCTATACGCTCTCCGGCGGCGAGGTTCATCCGGGCGATACCGTGCTTTCCGAGACGATGGGGCAGACCATGCTCTATGCGGCGTGGACGAAGGATGCGGCGCTCTTCTCCGATGCCTGGCGTTATGTCCGTGACAAAATGACCGTCGGCGGCTTAACTGTCTGGCGGATTCAGGCAGGCGAAAAAGCGGCGGCTAATGCGTCGCTGGATGATTTGCGCATTCTCCGCGCGCTGATGGAAGCGGATGCGGTATGGGGCGGCTACGAGCGTGAAATCCGCGAACGGGCGGCGGCGCTGTACACTGCCTGCGTGGTGGATGATGCGCTGGTCAGCTTTGCGAACGTCGATGGTTCGGGGCGCGGCGATCGTGTCACCCTGTGCTATCTGGATGTGCAGACAATACGAGCCTTATCCGCCTATGACGTCCGGTGGACAGCCGTCGCGAACCGCAGCGAAGCCATTTTGACTGATTCGCGCGCGCTCATGAGCAGCGAACTCCCGCTCTACCGTGCTTCCTATACCCCGGCAAAGGATATGTTCAGCAATGCGGCGGCGCAGATGACCGAAGCGGCGCTGACAATCCTGCACGCGGCGCAAATCAGCGCGGCAGGGGAGCAGACGCTGGATTGGCTGGATGCGCAGCTTGGCGCAGGCGCGATTTATGCGCAGTACGCGTCAAACGGGCAGGTCGGCTATGGATTCCGCTATGAAGCGATTGGGTCGTACGCCGTCTTGGCACAGGTCGGTGCCGTCAGCGGGCACGCGGAGCTTGCGCGGCTGTCGCTGGCGAAGCTGGAGAACCGCCGCGTTGCGACGGGGACATTCGCGGGCGCTTATGGCAGCGTCAAAGGCGAAACATCCTATACATTTGATGAATTGGAAGCTCTTTTTGCGCTCATGGCCATGAAGCCGTAACGCAGGAAAGGAGAGTGCAGTGTGCGCGCGATTGCGTGGCTGATTGTGAAACTCAGCGGCTTGTTTGTCAAGCTGTACCACCTGATTTTGAACGCCATCCGCCGGTTTGACCGCGCGATGCGCAAGCGCTACCGCCCCAAGCACCTTGCCCTGATTGTGGTGCTGGTGATTGCGATTACAGCGTCGATTACACTTTTTGTCCCGCCGTATCTGGGGCTGTCCAACGACGGCAGCTTTGCCGCTGTGCTGGCGGATACCGGGCTGTCTCGGCTTGACCCGTCTGATACAAGCGCTTTCTTCAACTATTATGAGCGTGTCTATAATGTCGGCTCGTCCGCGCTTCCGACCGGTACAACGCCGCTAATTCAGCGGATACTGGTGCGCACGGCGGTCGTCATCGATGAACTGGTGACGCACGACGGACTGTTTGACATGCGCTTCCTCGCAGCAATCTATCTGCTGATTTACATCCTGCTTCTCATCCCGATGCTCTCCAAGCTGCTGGGACGCGTCAAAGTCTACTCCGAGGGGCTGTTTATCGCGGTTTTTGCCGTGCTAATTTTCGGCGATACCGCCATGATAACCCGCTTTGCATCCTTCTACACACAGCCCATTGAGCTGATTTTGATGGTTGCCTTGGCGAACTGCGTCCTGCAGATTCCGGATAGCCTGAACCGCTTTCTGCCGCAGATTGGGCTTGCCGTCACGGTCGTCCTGATGATGGCGGTCAACCAGTACTGCGCGCTGATGGGCGTCGTCTTTTCTGTTGCGTACTGGATGCTCATGCGTCACAAAGCGGATGCGCTTCATAAGGGGCTGTATTCGCTCCTTGCAGTGCTGCTGTGCGTCGTCAGCGTCATGCAGACGGGCGATATGGTCAACAATCAGACGGTTAACGAGAAGTACGACCAAATGACGCGCGGCGTTCTCTTTGAGGCGACTGACCCGGAAAAAGCACTGGCGCAGTTCGGCATTGAGGCGCGGTATTCCGTGCTGACGGACACGTATTCCACGCAGAGTTACCCCGTTGTGCTGCCGGAAAGCGGCGCGCTGGATGAGGGCTTTCTTGATCAGTACACGACGTCGGACGTGACGCTGTATTACCTGCGCCATCCGATTCAATTACTGGGGCTGTTTGAGGTCGGCGTGCGCAACGCGTTCTTCACGCGAACGGATTATTCCGGCAACTACGAGCAGTCCAGCGGAATGCCCGCGCGGGCAAAGGCACTGTTCCTCTCTATCTGGTCAACGTTCAAGGAGCGTTCCGCCCCGCAAACGGCGGCGTCGCTGCTCCTGCTGGTCGTCGCCTTCCTCTTTTTCCGCCGTAAAGCGGACGAAAAGCTGGAATCAGGCAGGGAAGCCGCGAGTGTCTACACCATGCTCAGCGTGCTGCTTTTCGCGGCGGTTACTGTCGAGCTGATGACGGTCGTCATCCTCAGCGGCGATAGTCTGCTGCTGCGCCAGAGCTTCTTGATGGGCTGTCTGATTGACCTGCTGGCGATTATGGCGTGCACTGAGGGACTCCACCGACTGAAAATTATTGAAACGGACGGGCAATAAAGGAGGCTGCCATGAAAAACGAAACGCAATCGGCACTGGTAGCGCGGGATGCGGCTATCATTTTGCTGCTGATCTGGGCGTTTATGCAGGCGCTGCTGATGATTTGGGCACCTGCGGATACGCAGACGACGTATTTGCTGCTGTTGTTCCTGATGGATATTGCCGTGCTGTGCGGCTTTATGGATCGCGTCAACACCGGCACGGCGCTTGCGGCGACGATTACCTGCGGCTGGGTGGCATATAAGCTGTATTCTTTTTATGCCGTGGGCGAAACGGTGTACTTGACAGATTATTTTGTGACTGTACTGCCGCTGCTGGGATCGGGCGCGGCGGCGCTCTTCTCCCGCAGTATGCGCCACGTCAATGCTGAGAACAAGCTGCTGCGCCGTCAGGTGGATGAACAGGTGCTGGTGGACGATGTGACGGAGCTGTACAACCTGCGTGCCATGTACCGCGATGCGCAGATGATGACAGGCTACTGCGTACGCAACCATCTGCCGATTTCGCTGATGATTATCCAGATGCGCTACGAAAGTGAACTGCGCGGGATGCTGTCCCACAGCCGCTATATCCAACTGCGCAAGCGGCTGGCGGAACTGGTGATGGACAGCGTGCGCGTAGAGGATAAGGTCTATTGCATTGACGAGCATGGCACGATGGCGATTTTGCTGACCTCCAATGAAGCAAACAGCGCCTATGTCCGCAGCCGCATTATTGAAGCGGTGACGAAGGAGGATGCTTTTGACGGCATTCTGGAGCGCGGGACGCACATGGATCTGCGCTTTGCCTGCAAGGAGTACGACGAGCATTTTGGCAAGGACATGATGGCGTTCAAGAAAGCTGTTGAGAGCGAGCTGGCGTATGATGTGTAAGGCGAAAGCGTGGGTACTGGCGCTGGCGGCGGGGCTGCTGCTTCTGCTGATACCCGCACAGGCGCGCGCGGATGTGACCCGTCTGCTGATTTTGAACGACGAGCAGACAAGTGAGACGAGCGCAGCGACGGCGGATGTCCTGCGGCGATTTGCGCTCTATTCCAGCTGGACATGTACGTTTGTCAGCAGCGAGGATGTGCCGGACACCGACGGGTACACCGCCGTCATCATCTGCACCGACCCGAATCGGGCGCTGAATGCGTCGGTGGCGCTGGCGATTCAGGAGAGCAAACTGCCCGTTTTCGTCATCGGCGCGGGCGGCTTGGCGGAGCTGACGAAAACGCAGGTATATGAAGGTTCGCTGACATTGCGCTTGCAGACGCAGGCAAATGCCGCGAACGATATGCTGCTTTCCGGCAATTCGCTTCTGCTGATGAAGAAAAGCGGCGAATCGCTCGGCGGACAGATTTTCGTCGGTGCGCAGGCATTTCCGCTTTGCCAAACGGCGGGAAACATCACGCATTTGGCGTATTTTGACCCGTCGCAGGAAGCGCAGTGCGCGTTCCTCTCAACGCTGCTGCAAACGTGGCTGTGGCCCTACAAGAATTCTCCGACCGCGTACGGGCAGTATCTCGTGCTTGACCGCATTTATCCGTTTGCCGACCCGGAGCGGCTGCTGTCGCTGGTGGAGATGCTCGAGACGCAAAATGTGCCGTACGTTCTGTGTGTCATGCCGATTTACGCCAATGCCGATTATCCGGCGATGAAGCGTTTCTGTGAGGTGCTGCGGTATGCGCAGAGCCGCGGCGCGGGCATTGTGATGCACGTTCCGCAGGTAACGCTGGCGAACGTGACGGTGGAGGACTTGCAGGAGAATATCGCCAATGCGTATTCCGCCTATTCGCGCTATGGCGTCTACCCGCTGGCGATTGAAGCGCCGGATGTGTGGCTGATGAGCGAAAAGGGGCAGGATGTCCTGCGCGGCTGGCGAACGGTGTTCCTCTTCCGCTCGGATGAAGCGCTTTTCGGCGAGAAGCAGGCGGAGAACACGGCGTTGCGCGATGGCCACCAAATCGTCGCGCCTGCCTACGCTGACGCGACCGCCTTCACCAACGCCTACGCACAGGCGATTTACCTTGACCCGTCAGAGGATATCGAGACGCTCCGGACGCAGGTCAATCGGCTGAAGAACTCCCGCACAGCGCTCAAGAAGCTTTCAGATGTGGAAGGTATCGTCTATGCGGGCGACCTGTATGTGCATTTCTATCCGGCGGATGGGCTGTATGTCAACGGACAGGCAGCGTCGCTTGTCTATCAGCGCTTCAATTACGACGAGGACTACGTTTACGACCGCGGCTTTGTGCAGTATATGACAGAGCAGATTCAGGCGAGCAACAAGCTGATTCTGGCGTTTGTGGTTGTAGCGTGTACGATTTTCATTGCCGGGATGATTATTTCCCGGCGGACGACGCGACGGCAGCTGCTGGGCAACCATCCGCACGCGAAAGACGAGCAGAAGGGGGTGAATCTGCATGACGGCGGCTGATTATTTGATGCTGATTTCGATGGTCTGCATCTGGGCGCTGATGGCGATTAACGTCTTTCTGTCCGTCGGCGGATTCCTGTATTACCATCAGTGCAGCAAAACGGACGGGCATGTGCCGATTGACGAGTACCCATTCGTGTCGATAATGGTGCCGGCGCACAACGAGAGCGTCGTCATCCGGCGTACCGTCCGCGCCCTGCTCAACTTCGACTATCCGCACGACCGCTACGAAATCATCGTCATCAACGACAACTCCACTGATGACACCGCAAATGTGCTCAAGCAGATTCAGGCGGCGAATCCCGGCCGCAACCTGATTGTCGTCAATACGGATAACGTTGTCGGCGGGAAAGGGAAGTCTAACGCGCTGAACATCGGCTATTCGGTTGCAAAAGGCAGCGTGTTTGCGATTTACGATGCGGACAACACGCCCGAACCGCAGGCGCTGCGCATTCTGGTGGAGAACCTGATGAGCGATTCGTCGCTGGGCGCGGTCATCGGCAAATTTCGCACACGCAATCGAAACGCTTCGCTGCTCACGCGCTTTGTCAACATCGAGACGCTGGCGCACCAGTGCATGAATCAGGCGGGGCGATGGTTCTACTTCGGGCTGTGCACCATTCCGGGCACGAACTTCGTCATGCACCGTCACATCATTGAGGAAATCGGCGGCTGGGATCCGGACGCGCTGTCGGAGGACACGGAAATCAGCTTCCGCATCTACCGCATGGGCTACAAAATCAAACTTGTGCCGCAGGCGGTGACGTGGGAGCAGGAGCCGTTTCGCCTGGGGATTTGGTTCAAGCAGCGTACCCGCTGGGCGATGGGCAACCTGTATGTGCTGATGAACAATTTCAAGTATATTTTTGATCCGTCCGGCGGCAAAATGCGCATGGATGTGCTGTACTACGCGCTGGTGTATATCCTGATGGCGTTCACGCTCGTCTGCTCGGACACCATGTTCGTTCTGGGTGTGCTGGGGTACAGCCATGTGTCGCTGGGCGGCTTGTCCACGATGGTGTGGGTGATGGCGTGCGCGCTGTTTGAGTGCAACGTCATGCTGACGCTGGCGCAGGAGAAGAATGAGTTCAATCTGCAATCGGCGGCGCTGGTTCTGCTGATGCTGTTTACCTACTCGAAACTGTGGGTGGTTGTCGTCCTCCGCGCCATGTGGATGACGGTGAAGAAAATCGTCAGCAAAACGGATTACACTTGGTATAAGACCGAACGTTCCGCAGACTAATCAGAAGGGATGGACTGAGAACGATGAACACACGCTATTTCACAAGCCGTCTGCTGTCTTTGATGCTCGCAGCGCTGCTGGTTTTCTCCTGCGCTGCGGCGGAGGGAACCGAAATTCCCAGCGGTGTAGTGGACAATTTTGTCCAGAGTGAAATTGAAAAGCAGCAATCTGCCAGTGACGCAACGGCCTTTGAGGCAGGCGCGGCGGCAGGGGAGTATTATGCTGATTTCACCTTCGGCGGTGTGCAGACACTCAGCGGCATTACGACGACGCTGAGCCTGTACGCAAATCTGCCGAAGTACGCCAAGCCCGTCAGCGCCGTGCTGCGCCTGAGCTACACCGCATCCGACCTGATTCTGACGGACATTTCCTCCCTGACGTACTATATGAACGGCACGCCGTTCGGCTCGTCGAAGATTGTCGCACGTTCCGACGGCGCGCAGACCGTGCTGTATGTGAGCGTCCCAGTGGAGCTGCTTACGACGGGCTATAATTTGCTCGAAATTCTCTCGTATGTCCGTCTGACGGACGACGAAGGCTGCCGCGACGACTACAACGGCGCGAATTGGGTCAAGATCGCCGATACGACTTGCCTGCGTATCTACTACGAGATTTCCGACGATGCGGATGAACTGTACATGTACCCGTACCCCTTCATTTCGCTGATGAATCCCGACGGCGCGGAGAGTGTGGTTGCCGTCAGCGACGCGGCGGACGAAGCCGAGCTGACCGCCGCCATGATGCTGATGGCGGGCATGGGCAACAGTCTGTCTGCCAAAAACGCCATGACGCTGTGCCGCCTGTCGGACGCGAAAAGCGAAAACGTGCTGTATGTGGGACTGAAGAAGAACACGCCGGAGTATCTGCTGTCTCTGCTGACGCAAAGCGTTCCTGCAACGGGCGCACTGGTGCAGCGCGCGACGGATGGCGACACATCGTATCTGCTGATTGTCGCGGAGGAAGAAGCCGCGCTCAGCGAAGCCGCCGCGCTGCTCAGCGACACATCCCGCGTGGCGCAGCTCCACACATCGCAGACCTACGTTTCCGTCGGCGAAGCGCAGCAGTATGCCCTCGCGTCGGAAACGTCCGGGCTGACGCTTGCGGGGCAGTACACCATTAAGGACATTTCCGGCAACGGCATCAGCTTCTCCGGCCCCTTCACGCAGAAGATGACGATTTATCTGCCTGTCGCGAAGGACTATGTGCTGTCCAGCGAAAGCCGCTTCTCTTTCGACATCCGGTACAGTGAGAATCTGGACTTCGACCGCAGCCTCGTCACGTTCTACTGGGGCACGAACATCCCGCTGTATTCCCACAAGCTGACCAAAGAGGGCGCAACGGGCGAAACGCTGACCTTCTCCGTCCCGGCGGACGCCATCGGGGAGGCAGGCAGCAGCATTACCGTTGTGTTTGACCTTGAAATCAAGGATTTGGACTGCACCGTGCGGTCGATGAACACGCCGTGGGCGTATATCGCGGCGAACTCGTCACTGTACCTGCCGGCGGGCGAAAACACAACGCTGAATCTGGCAAATCTGCCGGCGCCGTTCCAGCGCGCAAGCCGCATGAACAACGTTGTGATGATCCTCAGCGATGACGCGACGCAGACGGAACTGACGCTCGCGGGGCGCATCATGGCGATGCTTGGCGCGGGCAGCACGCCCTATGGCTTGCTGAAAGTCATCCGCGCGGAGAATTTCCAAGCAGCCGCCTACGGCAACAGCAACCTGATTGTCGTCGGTCTGTCCGACCGAAACAACGTCCTCAAGCAGATCAATCCTTACCTGCATTTCCAGTACACGGACGATATGACCAGCCTTGCCGAAAGCACGAAGCTGGTGATGACGACGGATTATGCCCACGAAGCCAGCGTGCTCCAGCTGATGAAATCCCCCTACAACGAGACGATGGCGCTGCTGACTGCTTCCGCCGCGACCGAAGCAGGCTTGCAGAACCTGATGGCGCGCTTGAGCACGGAAAAGAACCGCTGGTCGCTGGGCAAAGAAGCGCTGGTGGTGGACAGCTACGGCGGCGCATCCAGCTATCAGTTCACCGTGTCCACAGCGCTGACGCAGAACGCGGAAAAGCCGTCGTTCGCGGATGTTATTGTGCAGAATCGTGAGCCGATGACGCTGCTGCTGGTCGGCATGGGCTGCATGTTGGTGCTGCTGCTTTCTGCGGTGCTGCTGCTCGTGCGTATTCACCACCGCAGAAAGTACGACGATAAGTAACCTGATTTTCGGCGAGGCGGAGGAAGGAGACAAAGGCTCATGCTGTTCAACTCCATCGAATTTCTGCTGTTTTTCCCGGCAGTCGTGCTCTTGTACTACGCGATTCCGGGCAAACTGCGCGTCTTTTGGATTCTTCTGATGTCCTACCTGTTCTACATGAACTGGAATCCGGCGTATGCGCTTCTGCTGCTTTTCTCCACGGCAGTCACGTTCCTTTTCGGCTTGCTGATTGGGAAACGGCGCACCAAGGAGAAAGCAGCGGCAGAGGCAGGACGCCCGATTCACCAGCTTTCCAAGGTCTGGGTCGGCGTGTCCTTCGCTGTCAACCTCGCGATTCTCTTCTTCTACAAGTATTTCGACTTTACCGTTGATAACCTCAACGTTATTCGCGGGTGGATGGGTCTTGCGCCTGTCACACCCGGTTTTGACGTGCTGCTGCCCGTCGGCATCTCGTTCTACATCTTTCAGGCGCTGTCGTATGTCGTTGATGTTTACCGCGGCGACGTGCGCATGGAGACGAATTTCATCAAGTATGCGGCGTTCGTCAGCTTCTTCCCGCAGCTGATCGCCGGGCCGATTGTCCGCTATGAGACGGTCGAGCAGGAGATTCTGGAACGCCGCGAATCGATCGACGATGTGGCGGCCGGTCTGCGCCGCTTTATCCTCGGCCTTGCGAAAAAGGTCATTCTGGCAAACAACATTGCCCGCATCGCCGAGACGATCTAAGATCGGAAGAGCACACGTCTGAACTCCAGTCACCGTACGATCTC
>ENA-OVGI01001538-OVGI01001538.1-human-gut-metagenome-genome-assembly--contig:-NODE-1538-length-11001-cov-2.975516_pt1 | contig 11001 bp, 5 predicted proteins | sample MGYA00237771_ERZ505421 | MGnify/ENA primary metagenome ERZ505421 (study PRJEB26158, sample SAMN06016378) | human gut metagenome | biome: human gut; feature: ankylosing spondylitis patient; material... | reverse complement strand
CGATATGAGCAATATCTCATCGTTAAAAGCTAGAACCTCCAAAAACATTGTACTATCTTAATAAAAGTGGATAAATATTGCTCAAAAAGGAAAAAAACTACTCAAAGCACACTGTAAGAGACTTATTTTGCACTTTAAAAACACTCAAAATATGAAAAAAGAATAGATTTTGTCCTTTCTTGAACACAGATTTTCCTAATATTTAGCATTAATTCCATTATTTTGTAGCGTTACAAATAAAGTGCTATGGAAAAACAAATGGATTTGTATGAATCCTGGGTCCTACCTGAAACACACAATTCTATATAAACTTTTCCTCTAGCATTTATAAATATTCGACAGTACTGATTTTAATATATTATTTAGGTATAGCGATAAGAAAGGTAAGATTGCATTTAAAAGGTAATAGTAAGAAGGTAAAAAGAGAAATAAAAGAAAACGTAGGGTTTGTTTTTCTTTATAGGTAAACAAGATTGTAGATGGGTAACCTTAAAATTGTAGATTAATTAGAAAATATTTATGAAGAAACTACTAACAGTAATGGCCTTTTCGGTCGGTTTATTCGCAAATGCTCAAACCGGCAACTTATTTAAACCAGTAAAAGAGGTAGCGCTACGTACTCCATCGGTACCTATCGTTGTTTCAGATCCTCACTTCTCTATCTGGTCTCCTTATGATAAATTAATGGAAGGAAGTACAGAACACTGGACTACAGCTAAGAAGCCATTAGTAGGGGCTTTACGCGTAGATGGTAAAGTGTATCGTTTCCTGGGTAAAGATCAAGTAGCTCTAATACCTATTGCTCCCATGACAAATGTGGAACGTTGGGAGGCTGCATATACTAATAGTCAACCAGCAAATGGATGGCAAGAATTCCAGTTTGATGATAGTAGTTGGAAAAAAGGTAAAGCAGCTTTCGGTAGCCGTGATATGCCACGTGTTCGCACAGAATGGAAAGGAGATAATACAGATATTTATATCCGACGTACATTTGAAATAAATGATTTGGATTTAACAGAGAATATTTTTCTTATTTATTCTCATGACGATGTATTCGAATTATATTTAAATGGAGAAAAACTGGTTGCTACAGATCTCGTATGGAAGAATAATGTAAATCTAAAACTTTCAGACGAAGCCAAGAAGAAGCTTCGTAATGGTAAAAATGTGATTGCAGCACATTGTCATAACACGACAGGAGGATCTTATGTGGATTTTGGTTTATATCGTGAAAAGAAAAATGCAGTAACATTTGAAAATGAGGCTGTACAGAAATCGGTAGATGTACTAGCCACTTCCAGTTACTATACATTCACTTGCGGACCAGTCGAATTAGATGTCGTATTTACAGCACCTCAATTGATAGATGACTTGGATTTGTTGTCAACTCCGATTAACTACATCTCCTATCGTGTGCGTCCTCTTGATAAAAAAGAGCATGATGTACAATTCTATATAGAAACGACTCCGGTATTAGCAGTGAATGAGACTACTCAACCTACTATTGCACGTACATTATCGAAAAATGGTATTAGTTATGTAGAAGCTGGCACCATCAACCAGCCGATATGTGATCGTAAAGGTGATTTGATTTGTGCTGACTGGGGATATGTATATCTTGGTAGTGTAAATGGAGCAGGAAAATCTATAAGTTTGGGTGACTATAGCGGAATGAAGGAAGCTTTTGTTAAAAATGGAACTTTAGCTTCAAGTAAAAGCAAATGGATTACTCGTCGGGAAGAAAATACTCCTGCAATGGCTTATGTACATAATTTTGGAACTGTTACCAAAGATGGTAAAGATGGTTTCTTGATGATCGGTTATGATGACATTTATTCCATTGAATATATGTATGAGAAACGTATGGGATATTGGAAGCATGATGGTAAAGTAACGATTTTTGATGCTTTCGAAAAACTAAGAGATAACTATCAATCCATCATGGAGCGTTGTCGTGCACTTGATGAGCTTATTTATAGCGATGCAGAAAAAGCTGGTGGTAAAAAATATGCAGAAATCTGTTCTGCAGCCTATCGTCAAGTTATTTCTGCTCACAAACTATTTACAGACAAAGAAGGCAATCTGATGTGGTTCTCTAAAGAGAATAACAGTAATGGTTGTATCAATACAGTCGACCTGACCTATCCGTCTGCTCCCCTGTTTTTGGTCTATAATCCTGATTTACAAAAGGCAATGATGACTAGTATCTTTGAATATAGTGCTAGCGGTCGCTGGGATAAACCTTTCGCAGCACATGACCTTGGCACTTATCCAATAGCTAATGGACAAGTTTATGGTGGTGACATGCCGATTGAAGAAAGTGGTAATATGGTGATTCTAACTGCAGCTATTTCGAAAATTGAAGGTAATGCAGATTATGCTAAGAAATATTGGGACATTCTAACGACATGGACCAATTATTTAGTAGAGTATGGACAGGACCCGGAAAACCAACTTTGCACGGATGACTTCGCCGGACATTGGGCTCATAATGCCAATCTTTCCGTGAAAGCGATCATGGGAGTGGCCGGATACAGTGAAATGGCTCGGATGCTCGGATTGAATGATGTAGCTGAAAAATATGCTGTTATAGCTAAGAAAATGGCAGTGAAATGGGAAGAAATGGCGAATGAGGGCGACCACTATCGCTTGGCTTTCGACCGTAAGAATACCTGGAGCCAGAAGTATAATATGGTTTGGGACAAATTGTGGAACCTGAATTTATTTCCTAATAATGTAATTGGAAAAGAGCTCAATTATTATCTAACAAAACAGAATCCTTATGGACTCCCTTTGGATTCTCGTAAAGAATACACAAAATCCGACTGGAACATGTGGACGGCAGCTATGTCATCAGATAAGGAAACCTTCCAGAAATTCTCTGATCCTGTCTATAAATATATCAATGAAACAGTATCACGTGTACCTATCAGTGACTGGCATCATACAGACAGCGGTAAATGGGTAGGATTCAGAGCACGTTCAGTAATCGGAGGATACTGGATGAAGGTATTAATGGATAAAGTTCAGAATAATCAATAATTTAAATCTAGTGTATTATGAAATGTAAAACTATGAGACATGAGATCATTGAATTTCAATGGATGGCTCTATTATTACTCTTTACGATTTGCTTCAGTAGCTGTAAAGATGATAAAGATGCGTCTGCGGAACCTTATGATCCCAGCCAACCGGTGACTGTGACGGATTTTGCTCCCAAAGCAGGAGGAGCAAACACTCGAATGATTATTTACGGTAGTAATTTCGGTACTGATTCCTCTATTGTCTTTGTAAAAATAGGCGGGAAAGAAGCAAAAGTAATTAATGCGAAAGGTAATAGTTTGTACTGTATTACCCCGCAACAATGTTACGAAGGAACTATTGAAGTAAAAGTCGGTGAACAGGATGTTATAGTATCATCAAAATATAAATATGTTCCACAAAAGGTCGTATCAACTTTATGTGGATATGTAGATGAGAAGGGTAATGGAGAAATTATAAAGGAAGGTCCTTTTAGTGACTGTGGTAAAATAGATTTTCCTGCATGGTTCGAATTTGACCCGAAAAACCACGATATCCTGTATTTAACTCAGGATGCAGAAAATAATGGTAATGGTAAGCCGATGCGTATATTGGATTTGAAAAATGAAAGAATATACACTGGAATAACCGGTAGTTCGGAAGGAGCTGACCGCTTGCGTAGCATGTCATGGACTTTAAGTAAAGATACTATGATTATAGCATGCTCAAAAGGAGCTGATAATGCCGCAAGTAATATAATGTTAATCCGTAACCAAGATAATGATATGGTTGATGTTACAGATTTCCAGAATCCTGTAGTAAAACGTCTGACCACAAGTAGAGGGTGTCAGAACTCAATGATACACCCGGAAAATGGTGAATTATACTATAATTTCTTTGGTTCAGGGGCTGTGCTCAGATATGATTTTTACCAATGGGGGGCAAATGATAATAAAGCTCATGCAGAAGAACTGTTTACGATTCAGGATGCCAACTGGGAATTTAACTTTATCGTTCATCCATCTGGTGATTATGTTTATATGATGGTACAGAATCAGCACTATATTCTCCGTTCAAATTATGACAGAGTTAACAAGCGGCTTACAACTCCGTATATCGTTTGTGGACAACCCGGACAAGCAGATTATAAAGATTTGGCAGGAACAAAAGCACGCTTGAATAAACCCGGACAGGGAGTCTTCGTATTTAACAAAGAGTATGAGGATGCGAATAAAGAGGATTGTTATGACTTCTATTTTACGGATCGTAATAATCACTGTATACGTAAATTGACTCCGGATGGAGTAGTCTCTACTTTTGCTGGAAGAGGAAGCACAGGAATGAATGTACATGCTAATGGATATGTGGATGGCCATTTACGTGATGAAGCACGTTTTAATTATCCTTATGCTTTAGCTTATGATGAAGATACAGAAACTTTTTATGTGGGTGATGTGAACAATCATCGTATCCGGAAGATAGCATTAGAAAAGATTCCTGAAGCGACAGAAGAACATCCGGAAGAGAGTCAACCGGAAGAGGGAGAACAATAACCGAATAAAAGAAAAAACACATGAAAATAAAGAATTTTATCACCATTTGTTTGTTACTGGTTTCTGTTGCCACTTTTGCGCAGAAAAAAATTGAAGTAACGGGAGTAGTGACGGATACGAATAAAGAGCCACTGGTCGGTGTCAATGTAACAGTAAAAGATCAGGCTGGCTTAGGAGCAATTACGGATATTAACGGACGTTATAAAATTAGTATTGAAGAGTTTTCAAGACTAGTATTCTCGTACATAGGTTTTGATAAACAGGAAGTATTAGTGAAAAGGCAGCAGGTAGTCAATGTAATTATGAAGGAATCTGAAGCAAGTGAGCTTGATGAAGTCGTTATTACAGGAACCGGTGCACAAAAGAAGTTAACTGTGACTGGAGCGGTGACTACCGTTAATGTAAATGATCTGAAAGCAAATCCGACAGCAAATCTTTCAAATGCTTTGGCTGGTAATGTGGCAGGTGTTCTAGCTATGCAGACATCCGGTCAGCCTGGAAAAAATACTTCGGAATTCTGGATTCGTGGTATTTCTACTTTCGGAGCTGATAACTCGGCTTTAGTGTTAGTAGATGGATTTGAGCGTAGCCTCGATGAAATTAATATTGAGGATGTTGAATCGTTTACTGTTTTAAAGGATGCTTCTACTACAGCAATTTACGGTCCTCGTGGTGCTAATGGTGTAGTATTGATTACAACAAAACATGGTAAAGCTGGTAAAATCAATATCAGTGCTAAAGTGGAAACATCTTATAACACACGGACTATCACACCGGAATTTGTAGATGGGTACACTCATGCTAGAATGATGAATGAAGCACGTATTACTCGTAATCAAGAACCGATCTATCAGAATGACGAATTGGAAATTCTACGTTTAGGACTTGACCCGGATTTATATCCGAATGTAGACTGGAAAGATGTATTATTGAAAGATGGAGCAATGACTTATCGTGCTAATGTAAATATGAACGGTGGTGGTAGTACAGCACGTTATTTTGTTTCGCTTAGCTATATTAGTGAAGAAGGTATGTATAAGACAGATGAAGCAGTTCGTAAAGATTATAATACCAATCCCGGTAGTCAACGATGGAATTATCGTTTGAATACCGATATTGACATCACAAAAACAACTCTTGTGAAAGTCGGTGTTTCCGGTTCTTTAAAGAAACGTAATGCTCCTGGACAAGGTGGAAATGTATGGGCATCGTTAATAAATCAAAGTCCGATTAGTATTCCAGTAATGTATTCCAATGGTTATGTACCAGCATTTGGAAAAGAAGATGATCGTTCCAATCCATGGGTATTGGCAACACAAACTGGATATTTTGAAATCTGGGAAAATAAGGTTCAGACTAATATTTCTTTAGAACAGAAGCTGGATTTTATTACTAAAGGATTGCGTTTTGAAGGTCGTTTTGGTTTCGACACTAACAACACAAACGAAATTAGCCGTAAAAAAATGCCTCAAACATGGCGCGCAGAACGTTTTCGAAATACTGATGGGGAAATTACTTTTAAAGAACAGCGAACCGAAGAAAAAATGACTCAAAGCTCTATTTCAACAGGTAACCGGACTGAATTTTTAGAAGCAATTTTACACTACAATCGTGCATTCAAAGCGCATCACGTAGGTGGTACTTTAAAATATAGCCAAGATGCTTATCGGACTACTGTAGATATTGGTACAGATATAAAGAATGGCATTGCTAAACGTCATATGGGCTTGGCAGGACGTGCTAGTTATAACTGGAATTATCGTTACTTCATAGATTTTAACTTCGGTTATAACGGATCAGAAAACTTTGCCGATGGACATCGATTCGGATTCTTCCCTGCTTTTTCTCTGGCTTGGAACATTGCAGAAGAGAAATTCATTAAGAAACATCTGGAATGGATGAATATGTTCAAGCTGCGTTACTCTTATGGTAAAGTAGGTAATGATAAATTGGGTGAACGTTTTCCTTATCTATATACAATTGCTAAGTCATATAAAGAAAATGATAAGGACGTAACCTTTCCTGGTTGGAATTGGGGTGATTATGGTTATGGCAATTCTTATGATGGTATGGCATATACTCAATTAGCTTCTGAAAACGTTACTTGGGAAATTGCAACAAAGCACGATATAGGTGTAGACCTTTCTTTGTTTAATGATAAGTTTACAGCCACTGTAGACTATTTCCATGAACAACGCGATGGTATTTATATGGAACGTAAATATCTACCTGGTATAGTAGGAATTGTGAGAAGTAATCCTAAAGCAAATGTGGGTAGTGTACGTTCGCAAGGTTTTGATGGCCATTTTGCCTATAAACAGAAAATAAACAGAGTGAACCTCACGGTTCGTGGTAATTTTACTTATAGTAAAAATGAGATATTGGAGAAGGATGAAGAAAATACTGTTTATCCTTACCAGACAGAAGCGGGTTACCGTGTAAACCAAGCTAAAGGTTTGATTGCATTAGGTCTTTTTAAAGATTATGATGATATTCGTAACAGTCCTCAACAGACAGCATGGGGAAAAGTACAACCGGGTGATATTAAATATAAAGATGTTAATGGAGATGGTGTAATCAATGATGGTGACAAAGTAGCTATCGGTGCGACTACCAAACCGAATCTGATTTACGGATTTGGTATCTCTGCACAATGGAAAGGATTTGATTTCAATGTCCATTTTCAAGGAGCAGGAAAGTCTTCATTCTTCATTAATGGTTCTACGGTATTTGCCTTCAAGGATAGTCAGTGGGGAAATGTTTTGGGAAATTTAGTAGCTAATCGTTGGGTTGATGCAGACACAGCAGCTAAACTTGGAATTCCTGCTAATGAAGATCCGAATGCTTCTTATCCACGTCTTAGCTATGGTGGAAATGATAATAATCAACAAAAGTCCACTTTCTGGCTAAAAAATGGTTCATATTTACGTTTGAAGTCTTTAAAAGTAGGGTATACATTGCCTAAATCAATTGTAAATAAGATTAAGTTCAATAATATACGTGTATTCTTTATTGGTACCAATTTATTGACATTCGCTAAATTTAAAGAATGGGATCCGGAATTAGGAAGTTCCACAGGGGCGGAATACCCACTGTCTAGGGTAATGACTTTAGGATTGACTGTTAATATCTAATCAATATGTGTGAAATGAAAAAGATATATAAGTTTTGTATAGGTGCCCTGTTAGGGACAATCACCGTTTCGTGTGTAGACCAGCTGGATTCGGATAAAAATTTTAAAGACCGTATGACGCTGGAAGATGTATTTACTAATGAAAAATACTCGGAAGAATGGTTAGCTCATGCTTATTCCTATCTTAAAGGAGAGAATATGGATGTTGGAACCAAAGATAATATACTGTGGTGTTTTGCCGATGATATTTATTTTGGTGACCGTGATATTTATAACACCTTTAAAACAGGGACTTATAGTGAAGGAGACCGACAATCATGGGGAGCCAGTTATAAAGGCATTCGTCAGGCATCCATTTTCATTCAAAATATCGACATGAATATGGAGTTTACAGAAGCTGAAAGAGCTGACCTGAAAGCACAAGCCCGTTTTGTACGCGCTTACTATTATTGGTTATTACTCCGTAAATATGGCCCTGTTCCTTTATTGCCGGAGGAAGGACTCGATTATACAGCCAGCTATGATGATTTGGCTTGTCAACGTAATTCCTATGATGAATGCGTAGAATATATCGAATCAGAAATGCGCTTGGCGGCTAAGGACTTACCTTTGGACAGGGGAGCGAATCATACCTCTCGTCCTACTAGAGGGGCCGCATTAGCAGCACGCGCAAAAGTTCTATTATACGCGGCAAGTCCTATTAATAACCCTCGTCCTGAAGATACCGAAAGATTTACAGATTTGGTAGATCATGACGGAAGATGTTTGTTAGCACAGGAATATAATGAATACAAATGGGCCAAAGCCGCTGCAGCAGCAAGAGACGTTATGGAACTCCCGGGAAGCAATTATGGACACCGTTATGTGTTACACACTGTGAAGAAAAGAGATGAAGCCGCTGCAGGTTATCCGAAGACACTTCCTCCTTATTCTGATAATGATTTTGAAAATGCTGATTAGATCGGAAGAGCACACGTCTGAATCCTATCGACAAGTTTTTAATGGAGCCCTGTCTATGTTTGATAATCCTGAACTTATTTTTAGTCGTGGACAAAATCAGGGTGACCGCAATCTTGCAGATATGGTATTACATCAATTGCCTACCAGTGCCAATGGCTGGAATACACATGGTATGACACAAAAGATGTGTGATGCTTACTATATGTATAATGGCTCTGAGTTTAACAGACAGACATTTTTGGACACTTGCCAAGTTGAGAACCGTTTTGTGTCTGAAAAGGAAGGGAAGGCAGGAACATATCCTTATTTAAAGAAAGGAGTATGGAAAGAGTATGCATGGCGTGAACCACGCTTCTATGCTTCAGTTGCTTTTAATGGTTGTGTATGGCCTCTATTGAATAATTCAACGCTTAAAGATCCTAAACCCGTAGAGCAACAGGTATTTTATTATCGTGGTAATGGTAATGGATATACTAACTCCAATTTTTGGCTTCACACTGGTATTGGAATCATGAAATTTGTTCATCCGGACGATACCTCTGCGGCAAAAGGTAATAAGGACTATGTCAAACTAAAAACGGAACCTGCTATTCGTTTTGCTGAAATCTTATTGATTTACGCTGAAGCTTTGAATGAGTTGGAAGATGGCTCTTCATACGACATTCCATCTTGGGATGGCTCTGCCAGTTATTCTGTCAAACGTGACATAAATGAAATGAAAAAAGGTATTCGTCCTGTTCGTTGCCGTGCAGGGGTTCCCGATTATACATTGCCAGAGTATCAAGACCGGAATGTATTCCGTAAGAAATTGAAGCATGAGCGACAGATAGAGCTCATGGGAGAAGGACATCGTTATTTTGATCTCCGCAGATGGAAAGACGCTCCGATTGAAGAGTCAATGGAAATATATGGTTGTGATGCTCTTATGACTGAAGAAAATAGAGCAGCGTTTCATTCACCAATTGTAGTCAATGAACTTCCAACTGCTTTTTCTCGCAAATTATATTTCTGGCCTATCAGTCATGAGGAGTTGAAACGCAATAAGCTGTTGACACAAAATCCGGGTTGGACATACAATGATTAATTTTAAAATGATATAAGTATGAAAATTATATATAATTGTTGGTTTGCATTATGTATGTTGCTCTTGATCACTTCTTGTAATGATGAGTGGAAAGATGAGCAGTATCGGCAATATATTTCTTTTAAAGCACCTATAAAAGATAAAGATAATGGGGTAACTCCAATATATGTGAGATACAACCCTGATGGAAAAGTACGCTATCAGTTACCGGTTATAGTTAGTGGGTCAACTACGAACGAACAAGATATAGATGTCCATGTAGCACTATATGAGGATACCTTGGAAATATTAAATAGAGAACGTTTCAGCGGGCGTACAGATTTATGGTATACGCTATTGGAGGAAGATAAATATGAATTCCCGGAAATAGTTCATATTCCTGCAGGAACATGTGTGGAACAACTAAATATTGATTTTGATTTGAGAGGAATCAATATGACAGATAAATGGGTGTTGCCTCTAACTATCGTTGATGATGCTTCTTATAATTATCAAGGTCATCCACGTAAAAACTATGCAAAAGCATTATTGCGTGTAATTCCTTTTAACGATTATTCCGGTTCATATAGTACAAGTACAATGGAAGTGTATATTCGAAATGCAAATGGAAGTACTGATAATAAACCGATGGTAACCAATAATCGTACAGCATATGTGGTAGATAATAATACTATTTTCTTTTATGCCGGTTTAATGAGCGAAGATTTATCAAGAGATGAACGGGAACTTTATAAAATATATATACGCTTCAATGAAGACAAATCATTGAGTATGTGGGCAGATAACGAAGAAAAGATTGGATTTAAGCTATACGGTACTCCTGCTTACAGTGTAACGGAAACTATGGATGCTACACGACCTTATCTAAAACATCGCTATGTTTCATTTACTATTGAATATGATTTTAAAGTTAAAGGAACAATGCTACTGGAACGAAATCTCAATACTCAGATTCCAGACGAAGATCAGCAGATTGAATGGTAAATAATGAAAAATTAAGAACCAGCCTGATGATCTAATTATATTTTATGGATTAGCAGATAAATACCATAAAATAAGAGAATAAGTTAGGCGTGATTCTGTAAACGACTTACGTGATTGAATCACGACAATAATTGAATATTCAATATAAGATAAATAATTAAGTAGCCTGTCATTGTCTAAATCGAGTTCAATGACAGGCTGTTTAAATTGCTTACAGTATGCTGCGGATATGATAATAAAGAATTTGATATAAATAAAAGGCTTTA
>ENA-OVGI01001531-OVGI01001531.1-human-gut-metagenome-genome-assembly--contig:-NODE-1531-length-11034-cov-11.792422_pt1 | contig 11034 bp, 9 predicted proteins | sample MGYA00237771_ERZ505421 | MGnify/ENA primary metagenome ERZ505421 (study PRJEB26158, sample SAMN06016378) | human gut metagenome | biome: human gut; feature: ankylosing spondylitis patient; material... | reverse complement strand
AAGCTCCTTTACCTATCCGTGTGCATAAAGATTAGCATGGAATAGATAAAAGAGCTGTAAAGAAAATTGTAGAAGTATAAAGATTCCATTAAAATGGATCGATCAACACCAAATAATAAATGTAGGAGATCGAGCCGACCACGACAACACCCTTGAACTGAATATACGCACCAAAAAGTACCCATGCAGCTTCAGCGCAAAATCTCCAGCAGACGCCTGCCGGCTTCCTGCTGCGATTCCCCAAACGCCACCGCCAGCTCCTCCCGCAGGACGCGCTCTACCATCTGGTAGAAGTAGGTATCCATAGCGTTGATCTTCCGGCCACGGCTTTGCTGCTGGTTCTGCTTCTGCCCCAGCTCCTTGAACAGGGTCAGGTACTGGTAAAAATCATTGGTGTGGAGCAGTGCCTGATAGTGTTCTGCCAGCGCCGTCTGAATTCCCGTAGGGATGGGCAGCGTCTCCGCTTTGATCCGTGCAAGGTCGGCTGCTGCCTGCTGTGCCGGGGTCACCGGGCGCAGAACACCCTCTTTTGCCGTGGGGATATAGCTGCGGTCGTGGGAATCCGAAAAATAGGGCCGGAGGGTGTAGTACTCTCTGGCGGGCTCATCGCAAAAGTGCCGCAGCCCGATCCCTTCCACCTCGTGCACTCCCAGATTTCCGTAGACCACCAGCGCTCCCGCCTGAAACCGTGACATGGTATTGCCTCTTTCCCTTGTATGAAAAGGCTGCAAAAACAGACTTTTCAGCGTAATTTTACTCTTTACTTTATTGTACCACGGTAGGTTGGCGGGCTTCAAAGGGCATCTTTCACAAAGTTTTCCTCGTGCAATCTGCGCAGAATGCCCAGTACAATTCTTGTGCAAAACTGCCTTTGCAAATTCCAGACAGGCAGGCTATAATGATTTCGTACAACGAGTAGCACTCATGCGTAAAACCGGTTGCATGAGGGCTGCCCGTTGTTTTTGTTTGCCCCAAAATGGAAAGGTAAAGGTGAATCCCATGGAAAGCTCCAATCAATTTCTCGGCACGGAGCGCATCAGCAAGCTGATGCAGAAGTATGCGATCCCGTGCATTATTTCGCTTCTGGTCGGCGCACTGTATAACATCGTGGACCAGATCTTTATTGCAAACGCCAGCTATCTTGGCTCCTACGGCAACGCCGCCAATACGGTCGTTTTCCCCCTGACGGTGGTGGCACTGGCTATTGCCGTGATGATCGGTGACGGCTGCTGCGCCTTCGTCAGTATCAGCCTTGGGCAGAACGAGGTCCCCAAGGCAAAGCGGAGCGTCGGCAATGCGGTGGTGATGTGTCTGGTCAGCAGCATTGTGCTGGCGGCGCTCTATCTGGTTTTTGCGGACAACATTCTCGCCATGTTCGGCGGAACGGTCAACGCCGAGACCTACCACCACTCCCAGGAGTATTTCTTTTATATCACGCTGGGCGTGCCCTTTTATATGTTTGGGCAGGCCATGAACCCCATCATCCGCGCGGATGGCAACCCCCGGTTTGCCATGATCTCCACCCTTGCGGGTGCGGTGCTGAACATTATTCTGGACCCCGTTTTCATTTTCGGCTTGCGCTGGGGCATGATGGGCGCGGCGGTGGCTACTGTGATCGGTCAGCTGGTCACCGCAGCGCTGGCAGTGTGGTATCTGCTGCACATGAAGATCATCCGTCCTGAAAAGGGCGACTACCGGCTGAAGGGCTCCATCTGCGGCCGCACCCTGACCCTTGGCATGACCAGCTTTCTGTCCCAGATCAGCCTTGTGGCGGCTATGGCAGCCATCAACAACATGATCCGCAAATACGGCGCACTGGACACCGTGTTCGGGCAGGAGCAGTATGCACAGATTCCCATGGCAGTTGTTGGCATCGTGATGAAGTTCTTCCAGATCGTCATCTCCATCGTGGTGGGCATGGCGGCTGGCTGCATCCCCGTGGTGGGTTTCAACATGGGCGCAAAAAAGCCTGCCCGTGTGAAGGAGCTGTTCACAAAACTGCTGCTGGCAGAAGCGGCCGTGGGCGTTGTTGCGCTGGTGCTGGTGGAGGGCTTCCCGCGGCAGCTGATCGCCCTGTTCGGTGCTGCCAACGAGAGCGTCTACTACACCGATTTTGCAGTGCGCTCCTTCCGCATCTACCTGTGCATGATCATTCTGGCCTGTGTCAACAAGGCCTGCTTCATTTTTTTGCAGGCCATGGGCAAGGCAGTGGAATCCACCGCCCTGTCCATGGTGCGTGAGGTGGTGTTCGGCGTGGGCTTTGCCCTGCTGCTGCCCCGGTTCTTCGGGCTGGACGGCGTGCTGTACTCCATGCCCATGTCGGATATCCTCACCTTCCTGATTGCAGGCTATCTGATCTGCAAAACCTACCGTGAACTGAACCAGAAAGGAGAAGTCTAATGGAAAAACATATCATTACCATCAGCCGCGAGTTTGGCAGCGGCGGCAGAACCATCGGCAAACTGGTGGCAGAGCATCTGGGTATCCCATGCTACGACGCCGAACTGCTTCAGAAGCTGGCTGCAGAAAGCGGCTTTGACGAAAACTACGTCAGGGAGGCCGGAGAGTACACCCCCGGCGGCTTCCTTGCTTCTGCCTTCACCGACCGCAGCTTCGGTCTCACTAACGAGGACCTGCTTTGGAAGCTGCAATACCGGATCATCCGGGAACTGGCAGAAAAAGAGTCCTGCGTCATCGTGGGGCGCTGCGCCGACTTCATCCTGCAAGACCGCACCGACTGCTTGAAGGTCTTTGTCCACGCCGACCTGAAGTTCCGGGCAGACCGCATCGTGCGAGTCTACGGCGAGCGGGAGAAATCTCCCGAATCCCGGCTGAAGGAGAAGGACAAGCGCCGCGCCGCCTACTACCGCTTCTACACCGATATGAACTGGGGCAATGCCGCCAACTATCATATTGCGCTGGATAGTGGGGTCATCGGCATTGAAAAGAGTGCGGAGATCATTGAAAGTCTTTCATAAGCTGTAATTTCCGGCAGTCTCAGAGCCGATAGTGCAAAACGCCGCCCGCCTGCGTTCCGTTACGCAGGTGAGCGGCAGTTTTTGTCAATGGAAATTTTTCTCCCATCCCGGAGCAGCAGTTCCACGCAGCCGATATCCATGTTATCCACTGTTACTACGAAAGGGGAATTATTGGGTGAAGCAAAATAAGCGGCAGCCTCCCGGTAGACATTCCTACAGGTTGGGCACCGCAGCGGAATCTGGTGGTCAGGGCCTTACGGGTTGCGTTTGCTGATTTTTCTGCAGCCCCTTGGCAGGGCTTTGAAAAATCAGAACGCGGCCCCAACAACTCCTCCCTGTTTCAGCCGCTGGCTGCGGTCGTCGTCGTTGCTGTTCAAGTCCTCTTATCCGCAGTTACTGCTAAAGGGAAACTGCCATGTAAAACAAAAAAGACAGTGGACAGTCTGCCTCCCGGTAGACATTCCTACGGGTTGGGAACCGCGCACTAACAAAAGCCCCACTGGGGCTTTTGTTGCCCCGCCTGCGGTGGGGCCGTGCTGTTCAAGTCCTCTTATCCGCGGTTACTGCTAAAGGGAAACTGCCGTGTAAAACAAAAAAGACAGCTATCAAAAGCTGTCTTCCTTGTGGTGCAGTAAAGCAATCCAAATCCGAACCATTTCCCTTTGATGCGGCTTCTGCCGCTTCCCCAAAGGTGACGGTCTGTGTTCCTTCTTTATAGTTGAAGGTTATCAAAACCTTATCATCATACAGGTAAATCGCATTGATGAAGGTATCCACCAGTGCCTGCCGCTGGTCTTTCAGGCTCATGTCCAGCTTACGGAACCGCAGCAACCAAAAGCGAATGAACTCCTCCGTGACCTTGGGCTTCGCCAGCTTTTCTTCCGCAATGCGGGCTTCAAGCTCACGCTTGGTTTCTTCGAGCTGCTCCAGCCGCTCCTTGGTGGAGCTGGTCAGGATACCGGCCTGAATCGCATTGAGCATATTCTGGATACCAGATTCCGCATCCCGAAGCTGCTTCTCGTAGAGGGGAATGTTGGTATTTTCCTTATTTTGCAGTTCCATCACCTTGGCAATGATGGATTCCATAGCGGCATCGTCTTTCACAAGCTGCATGGTCTGGTTGACCACCAAATCTTCCAGCCACTGCTTACGGACAGTCTTTTTCTTGCAGCCCTTGTGCTTTTTGGCAGTGGCACATTTATAATAGCGGTGGACTTCTCCTGTCCGGCTCGTACCACTTTCGCCAAACATCAGCACACCGCAGCAGCCGCAGTGCAGCTTGGTTGTCAGCAGGTAATCATCCTCTGCCTTTCTCCGGGCAGGGGCTTTCTTATTTTTGGCAATCTTATCCTGCACATCGTTGAAAAGCTCCGTGGTCACAATGGAGGGAATCGCATCGGGAATCAGGATGTCACGATATTTCAACTCACCAATATAGCGGCGGTTGCTCAGCATGTGTTGGATGGTGTTGAAAGTCATCGGCCCGCCGCGCTGGTTCTTGATGCCTTTCTCGTTCAGCCAGTCCCGGATCTCCCGCATGGTCTGACCATCGTTGTACCGCTGAAAGGTTTCAGCTACAAAAGGTGCGGTCAATGGGTCGATCTCAAAACGGCGGTCTGCGTTGATGGTGTATCCAAAGGGGATTGCACCACCGGTGAATTTGCCCTTGAGAGCATTTTCTGTCATGCCACGAATCACTTTCTCTGACAGGTCGGCAGAGTAGTATTCCGCATAGCCCTCCAGCACCGACTCCAGAATGATGCCCTCCGGCCCCTCAGAGATGATTTCCGTAGCCGAAACGAGTTTGACACCGTTCTTCTTCAGCTGGGTCTTATACCGTGCGCTGTCGTAGCGGTTCCGAGCAAAACGGTCCAGTTTCCAGACCAGAACGATGTCAAACAGCTTCTTGTCGCTGTCCTTGATCATCTGCTGGAACTGCGGGCGGTTGTCCGTCTTGGCAGAGATGGCACGGTCAATATAGTGCTTGACGATGGTGATGCCGTTCTTTTCGGCATAAGCCGTACATTCCCGGATCTGACCCTCGATGGATTCTTCGCGCTGGTTATCCGAGGAATAGCGGGCGTATATCACGGCAGTCATGGCGGGCACCTCACTTTACACATCATTAAACGGCGAACGGTTCTTTCAAAATGCAGTTTCGTATAATGTATATACCATATTTTACAACGGTTTGCAATGGGAAAATCAGCGAACAGCATTTAATTCTTTTCGTAAATCAGATGCCCACCGACCTATGGTTTTCGCCATAAGCTGGTGGGCATCTGTTGTTCTGGCTTATAATTCACTGATGGTTGCAGTAATGGGCTGCATGAGGATTCGCCTGACCGGGTTATATACTGCCAGCACCACAGCCGCCAGCACGACTGCGACAATCACGGCAAGACAGCCCCACGGCATCTGCCACGCTGCACCGAAATAATGGGTGATGAGCAGGATATACAGCTTCCGATTCAGCACAAGACCCAGCGCAATGCCCACCACAAGACCGGACACCGCATAGGTGCCAGCTTCGGCAGAGATCATGCGTTTCAGCTGTGCATCATCCATCCCGATGGCACGCAGGATGCCATACTGCTTCATTCGTGCCGACACGCTCATGGAAATGCTGTTGATGATGTTCAGAATGGTGATTCCTGCAATCACGATGAGAAACGCATAGACCACCAGATGGAACGCCCAGTAGGTGCTTTGTATCATCCGATTTCCTTCGATTCGGTTGGAAAAAACAACCTGCTTGTTTAACGTGTCGCTCAGCAGGGTGTGTATTTGTGCAATGGCTGCGTCTGCTGTGGTATCTTTTAGTTGAATATCGATCACCGCATAGCGGTTTTGCCCGGTCAGCTGATGGAAGGTTTCTTCGGTGCAGATAACAATCGGGGAATCGGTACTACTGAACGGGCTGTCGTTCAATACACCCACGACTGTGAGCTTTGCATCCTCCAGCTGAATGGTATCACCCACGGTCAGGGAGTTGCTTTTGTCGAATACCGTCAGCACAGGGTATGTGCCATCCTCCGGCTCCTGCGGAAGGGTTCCGCCAATCAGGTCTTTTTTCGCCCAGCCAAACTGTATCGTATCGTATGAAATCAGGTCGATGGACCCCTGTTTTCCCTGATATTCCGCCGGGAACGGGCAATACATCCGCCCGAATGCGTGTTTGACTTCCGGCAGAGCTTCCAGCTGCTCCACCAGCACCGGGTCAAGGACATTTTGCCCGGATGTTTCAGCCACCGATAAGTCCGGTGCGTAGGACTGCAACGGATTCAGCGCAAATCCAACCCATCGAAGCAAAACCGAAAAGCTCAAAAACAGGAGAATGCTTAACGCAAAGGAACCTGTCATCAGAAGCAAGTTCTTTTTGGACGAGGTTGCATGGCTCACGCCCAAAGAAAGCTCTGCACGACTTCCAAACAACCGAGCATGACACGGAGAATCCGCTGCATTTTCCACCGCATTCCCGGTTGCTGCTGTGATCGGAGAAGCTTTTGCCGCCCGCCGTGCCGGAGAAGATGCCGCGAACCAAACCGTGATAAGTCCCAGCGCGGAACCACAGATAATACCGACCGGGCTGATGCCAAGCACTGGTAAAGAGCTGAACTCCTCGCCGATAAATCCACGCAGAAAGGAACACAATCCCCATGTGGAAACGATTCCCAGCACACACCCTGCTGGAACAGCAGTTTTACACCAGAAAAGAGCTTCCAGCCGGACAAGCATCCGAACCTGATTTTTTCCTGCCCCAAGACAACGCAGCATTCCATAATAGCTGGTACGCTGCGCTACATTGCTGTTGATGCTGCCTGTGATCATAAAAATTCCGGCAAGGACGACCATGCCAGCCAACACAGCCGCTACCGCATATAAGCCTACAATATAATCGTTGTTGCTGCTTGCGTTCAACGCCATCAGGTAAGTATTTTCGGAGATTTTTTCTTCTGAAATTCCGTACTTGTTTTCGATGTTCACAATGGACTGCCGCAAATTGGTACGTGGCTTGAACTGGATGAAATACTGTGTTTCAAAGGATTCTTCTACCTGTGCGGCAATCTGAGAAAATGTACTGCGGTTCATCACCAGCACAACAGCATCATACTGGTTCGCATCGGAGGTATCCTCATTGAAACCTGCGACAGTAAGCGAAATGGTCTGTCCATCCGGGAGCGTCAGCGGAATCGCTGTACCGACCGTAACATCCAGCCAATCCCGGATGTTTGCTGTCACGAGCACTTCGCCATCCGCCGGGGCAGTGCTACACTGCATTCCCGGAAAGATTTGAAGGATTGCATCATCTGCTCCTACCAGTGCGGCACGTTTATCTCCGGCAAAGTAGTTTTCCGTAAGGGAAGCGTTGATGTCGCTATACGCCGAAAATGCAGCAACATCCTCCTGTGCGGCAAGCTCTGCGGCTGTTTCAGGGGAGATGTCCTTTACCATGATATGCCAGTTTCCGTTTTTGTTCAGCTGGTTTGAGGTTTCCATCCGAATCGCCATATCTGCCATACTGAACACCGCCGTGACCAGAAACACCGCAAGGACGATGCACAAAATCGTCATGCGGTTCTGCCGTCTGCGTACCTTGGCAGAAATCGGGATCAGGCTCAGATAGCTTTTCATTTCTGTGCTGCTCATTCCCGGCACCTCCCAAAATCGGTCAGGCAGCCGTCCGATACCTGCAACACCCGGTCTGCCGTCTGCGCAATGCTGCGGTTGTGGGTGATCATCAGGATGGTCTGCTCGTATTTCCGGGACGTTTCTTTTAGCAGGGCAATGACCTCGCTGGTGTTCTGGGTGTCCAGATTGCCGGTCGGCTCATCCGCCAAAATCAGGGAAGGGCGGGTCATCAGGGCGCGGCCAATGGCTACCCGTTGCTGCTGCCCACCGGAAAGCTGGCTTGGCAGATGCTTCCGACGGTCTTTCAGATTCAGCACGGTCAGCAGTTCTTCCAGATATGCCCTGTCCGGCTTTTGGTAGTCCAGCAGCACCGGGAACAGGATGTTCTGTTCTACGGTCAGTTCCGGGATGAGGTTGAATGCCTGAAAGATAAAACCGATATTGCGGCGGCGGAAGATCGTCAGCTCCCGGTCTTTCATGGCAAAAACATCCTTGCCATCAATCAGCACCTTGCCGGAAGTCGGCGTATCCAGTCCGCCAATCAGGTTGAGCAGGGTGCTTTTGCCGGAGCCGGATTCGCCAACGACCGCCACATATTCGCCTTTCGGCACTGAAAAGCTAACATCTTTCAGCGCATGGACAGCGGTTTCTCCGCTGCCGTAGGTCTTGCAGAGATGGTTGACTTCTAATAGTTCCATAGTGTATCCCTCACTTTGCAGGTTCCTTCGATTCAGACGGATTATCTCTGTCTGTGCAGAAAAGGATAACACGTCAACCTTACTGCAAGCCTACACTCAGCCTACAATTTTGTAGGAATCGGAAAATTCAGAGTAAAGGTCGTGCCCTTTCCCAGCTCGCTGTCTACTTCAATGGTGCCGTGATGGGCTTCCACAACGGCTTTTGCCAGCGGCAGACCCAGCCCGATGCCCTGTGTATCCTGTGAAAAGCGGCTGCGATAAAACCGTTTGAAGATATGGTACAAATCTTCCGGGTGGATGCCGCTGCCGTTGTCGCGCACTTTGATCTGAACCATGGACGGCAGTGCATTCCACTCTACCTGAATCGTATCTCCGCTCTTTGTGTGGTCAAGGGCATTCTTTACAAGATTGTCCACAGCTTCCTGCATCCAGTCACGGTCGCACCAAAGTGTAACCGCCTCTGAGCCGGACAGAACAAGCTTTTTCTGTTCCTGCTCTGCACGATAGTGATACTGCCGCGCGATGTCCTGCACCATTTCAGCAACATTTTCGTTTTTCTTCTCCAATACGACCGAACCGGCATCCAGCCGGGTGATTTTGAGCAGATTCTGCACCAGCGTTTCGATGCGGTCCAACTCCTGTTCGGACAGGTCTGCAAACTCTTTGACTTCCGACGGCGAAACCGCTTCGTCCTGAAGCAGACCGTTGTAGATATTCAACGCCGCCAGCGGTGTTTTGAGCTGGTGCGAAATATCTGCAATGGTATTTTTCAAAAAACGCTTCTCCCGTTGCTCGTTGTCTGCGTGTGCGCTCAGAACTGCCGCCAATGCATTAACGGAGTGAAACAGACGGTAAAATTCTCCCTCCCGGTCGCAGTCCAGTCGTGCATCCGGGTTGCCATCCAGACAGCTTTGGATTTGCTGGACTGCCTGTTCCAGAAGCGCGCTCTGCCTTTGGAAATAGCGAAAAAGCACGCCCCAGAGACAGCCGCCCAGAAGCAGAAAAACAAACAGTGACCCGAAAGAGAATGCGTGCGTTGTATGCCATGCAACGCCCTGCGTGAGAGCCAATGCCACTGCCCAGACCGCCAGCACGGCTTGGAATAAATTCCGGATCTCCCGGTTTGCGAATACTTTCATACGGCACCTTTACCCATTCCATTTATAGCCCATCCCGCGAACGGTCAGCAGCATCTGCGGTTTGCCGGGGTCGTCCTCGATCTTCATCCGCAGCCGCCGGATGTACACTGTTAAGGCACTGCTGTCAATGTAATCCCCATCGCAGTCCCACAGTGCATCCAGAATTTGTTCCTTGGATAGCACGGCATTCGGATGCTGCATAAAGAAGCAGAGCAGCTTGTACTCTGCGCCGGTCAGTTCCAGCAAGATTCCGTTTTTGTATGCCTGCCCCTGCAACAGCCGGACGGTGATGCTGCCCGATTCCAGTACGGGTTCTCCTGCGCTGGACGCATTTGCACGGCGAAGCAGTGCATTGACCCGCGACAACAGGACACCCAGCTTGAACGGCTTGGTCAGGTAATCATCCCCGCCCAGTTCCAGTCCCATGATGATATTCATTTCCTCATCCGAAGCGGTCAGGAACAGAATCGGCACGTTGGATGTGCGCCGCACCTTCTGGCAGAAATCGAAGCCAGAGCCATCCGGCAGGGAAACATCCAGCACCAGCAGGTCATATTTTCTGTCTGACCACAGCACCTCGGCTTCTGCCAGCGTCCGGGCTGTATCCAGTGCAAAGCCCTGTTTCTTGAATGCAAAGGTCAGCCCACTGATCAGGCTCAGATCATCTTCCAAAAGGAACAGTTTTCTCATGATTCCCTCTCTTTTCTGCGTTTTGTGTGTCCTACAGGTTCAAAAGCATTATAAGTTTTTTCTGCGAACATTACAATGTGCGAAACGGAAATTGTTTCTTGCCGTGTGTTAAATATAAGTCCTACTATCACTGCTTTACTGCAATAAAATTTGCAAAACCATCTTGACGCGCTCCGCAATCCATGATACCCTTTATCGCAAATCCCACCAAATTTGTAGAAAAGTACAGAGCGGCGAGGATTTATTCCCCATGAAGATTTTTACCGCCCCGCAACACACCCGATTCATTTTGCCGCCGATTCACCCGACAAAATCATCGCTGCGCTGCGTGGGCGGTATTTTTCTTTTTCACAAATAAAATCTTATGTAGTTGTTCAATCTTCCAAAATTTGTTTTTAGTTGTTGACTGCACAACCGCAAAGTGTTATTCTTATGCTTGAAAGAAGCAGGTTGTAGTGTCCGCACTGCGTCCGGCTTTCTTCATACTGTACCTTGAATCTTACATAAGCCGTCTGAACGAGATACTGCGCCATGACCTCACACTTTCTGTGGGCGAGCCGGACAACGCCGCTGCAAAACAGGGGCAGGAACTGCGTTCGGTGTGAACGGTGACCATGAGCAGGGGCTTTGCCTTTTCACACGTTTTGCTCTGCAAAATTTTCAACGTGCATTGCGGTTCGACTTCTGAAATTTTCAGTGTTGCACGGAAAGGGCGAAAGCAAGTATCGACCTGTGGCCACAAATTTTCAATGCTTGAAAATGTTCTGTCACATGGTCTGCCACTTGTTGGGGAGTGCCTTCCCCAAACCCTGCTCCAGCATTGCGCTGGTTTCAGCGCAAAAGCGGCGTGTCGCATTACATAGCCCTCTCCATCCCGGAGCGGGCATTTATCATTTT
>ENA-OVGI01001512-OVGI01001512.1-human-gut-metagenome-genome-assembly--contig:-NODE-1512-length-11144-cov-4.192172_pt1 | contig 11144 bp, 5 predicted proteins | sample MGYA00237771_ERZ505421 | MGnify/ENA primary metagenome ERZ505421 (study PRJEB26158, sample SAMN06016378) | human gut metagenome | biome: human gut; feature: ankylosing spondylitis patient; material... | reverse complement strand
ATAAGGAAATATTTAAGGAGTGTTAGTATGGCAAAAACGATTAAATTGCCGGCAGATTTAAGGGATTGGAAGGTTACTTCATTTGTCGGGGAAGACAACGGCTGTGAAGTTTACAAGGTATCAAGGAAGATTGATAAAAATACTGCTCAAAACGCGATTCTCAGACACGCGTTTGTCGGCAAAAGCAATTATACCGATGAACATGCCGAGTATTTTACCGAAGAGGCTGATTTTATTGAATCGGTTAAGGAGCTTGACGGTGTTTCAAACTATCTGGATGTTTATGTTCAGGATAATCAGAACAAAAAAACCTGTGATTTGTACATATTTACAGAAGAACTCACAAGTCTTGAAGAACTTATGAAAACCAAAACTTTCGCTGAGGATGAAGTTGTTGATTTTGGTATTCAGATGAGTGAAATGCTTGAAACTTTGGAAGCAAAGAATATTTTTCACGGTAATATTTCGCCAAAGAATATTTTTGTAACCGCTGACGGAAGGTATAAAATCGGCGGATTTACAGATTTTGAAGGCAAGATTACGGATACCTCGTTTGTTGCGCCTGAGGTTTACAAGCAGGAAAATGTTGACTATACAACCGACATTTATTCTGTCGGAATAATTATGTATGCAATGTGCAACGGCGGTAAAATTCCGTTTGAAAGTGATTCATGCGACAGAAAGAATGCCTGTGAAGAAAGATTTTCTGGCAAGGCTGTTACCGCACCGTCTGAGGGTGACGAAAAACTCAAGAGTGTTATTGTAATTGCATGTCAGCCGAATAATGCAAACCGCTGGAAGAATGCAGGCAATATTAAAAATGCTCTCACATCTATCAAAACTGAAATAGGTACATCCTCCCCTGTTCCGAATCCCGATGTTGTTGTTCCGGAAAACACGGATTTTGACGGAAATGTATTTGAAGAATATGATTATGATGAATTTGAGGATACAGAACCGACTGAACCGCAGGATAATTTTGACGATAAGGATGAGGTTCAGACAGTTGAGGACGCTGTTCTTGATAATGAATTTAAAGGCGGAGAACAGCTTGGCATTGCCGAAGTTTTAGCCGGTGAAGAATCCTTGCCTGTTGACGGTAATGCTCCTGTAGATTCAGATGAAGTCAGTGAGTCTGATGCTGATGAAAACGGCGGATTTGAGGTTGTTGATGTTACAGACGCAGTTGATGAGCCTGAAAATTCCGAGGTCAAAACTAACGAAGTATCAGAAGAAAAACAGCCAGAATTTGAAGATATCAGTTCCGTATCAAGTGAAGATGACAAGAAAGAACAAACTGTTACAGATAAAAAAGCTGAAGAATTTGAAGATGTTTCAAGCAACAGCGAAGTAGCTCCGGAAGTTCTTCCTCCTGTTACAAGCGTTGAAGTGTTTGACGATTACTCCGGTGCAGACCATAAAAATGTTCTTACAAGCAATGAATCAAGCAAGGACTACGGTGATTTCTTTGAGGACGAGCCGTCTGTTAAGCGTACTGACAATAAAGCTGACGATACTAAAAAAATTGAAGAAAAAAACGACTTTGACGATAACAGCTTTGAAGATAATGACAATGAATTCGGATATACAGATGAAGAAGATAATAAAGAAAATGTAAAGAAAAAGAAGAATAAATTTATCATTATTCTTTGTGCCGTTGTAATTGCCGCCGCACTCGGATTTATCGGTTTCTGCGTTTATAACGGTTTGTCAAATTCATCTACTGACAATAAAACTACTACAGCCGAAACTGCAACATCTGCCGAAGTAACCACACAGGCGCCAAGTACGGCGATGCCTACTACTGTTCCTGCTACAACAGAACAGGTTACAACATCTTCTTCATATAACAATGTTGTTCCTGTTGTCGGTTACGGTTACAGTTACGGTAAAAAGCTTCTTGAACAGGCAGGATTTACCGTTGAAATTTCTGACTATGAATACAGTTATGATTATCCGGAAGGATATATTATCTCCCAGACTCCGGAAGGTGACACAAGCGCAAGTACGGGTACAGTTGTTAAACTTGTTATCTCAAGCGGACAGATTCAGAGAGAAACAGAAGCTCCTGCAACACAGGCTCATCAGTCATCAAGTAGTCAGAACAGCGCTTCGGGCAATTCAAATTCACAGTCATCAAGCAATACAAACACTAATAATAACGGCGGATTTATCTTCCCTAACAGCGATTCTTCATATCTCAGCAACGCACAGGTAAGCGCTTTGAGTGATGACGACTTACAGCTTGCAATTAATGAGATTTATGCAAGACGAGGCAGAATTTTTAAGGACGCAAGCCTTAATGCATACTTTAACTCACAGTCATGGTATGAGGGCAAATATACAGCCGAAGAATTTGAAAAGAATGTTAAATTTAATACTTACGAACAGAAGAATCTTCAGCTTTTGATTAACGAAAGAAGATCAAGAAAGTGATTTTTAAACTAGAAAGATAATGCAGAGGAGTTATTATGAAAGATAAAATATTAAACGCACTAAAAAGCAAGACCTTCTTTGCTTTGGCAATTAATATTGTTATTATGGCTTTGATTATAGGTGTTACTGCATTTTCCTATGACAGTGCTGACGATTTTTACAATTCTTTATATATCTGTCAGTATCATAACTATTACAATAATGATATTAACTACATTTTTGCGACAATTACCGGTTCATTGCAGTACATTCTTTTGAATTTCAACTGTTTTGTACTTTTTCAAATTCTTCTCTCCTGTGCCGCTTTTTCTTCTGTTACATTTGTTTTTGCCGATAAATTCGGAAAGCACAAGGCTTTCATATTCACTCTTGTGCTGAATATTTTGTTTTCATTTGACCATTATTCAAATATTTTAAGCAGTAAAACTGCAGCTTTGCTGCTTACGGCAGGGTTTCTGATGGCACTTAATGCAATCAGAAATAAAAGATACTCTCTCCCGTTTTGGATTGGTGTACTTGAAGTTGTATTAGGAACATTTTTATGTTTCAAATATTTCTTTGTGGGACTTGCATTTTTCATTGCATTCTTCATCGGTGATATGATTGCAAAAAGAAAGTACAAGTTGCCGTTCAGAAAATTTTTCTGGTATTTCAGACCTTTTGTGCTTGTATTTGTCTTTATTGTTCTTGTCGGCTGCGGTCTTGAATATTATTCATATTCGGTCAATAATGCAAATGCAGAAACTTCGGGACTGTACAGATACAGCGTCCTTGCCGATAAGACCGATGATAATGCTTTTCCGAACTATTCCGATTACTGTGAGGAGCTTAATTCGATCGGAATAAATTCGGCAAATGAGTATGAACTTTTTGTTGACGGATATTATGATGAAAACAACGGGCTGAATACTGCTGCACTTGAAAAGGTTGCGGATATCCAAAAACGGGAAAATCCGTATAATTTCTTTGATAATGCGGGTGCATTGTTTTCAGATGCATGGGGACATATTATAAATTTTGATTCATATCTTATTGCTTTTGCGGTAATACTTGCCGTTATGGTTGTTTTTGTTATCGTTCAGAAAAAAAGATTTGCCTTCTTCCCTGCTTTGTATTTTGCGGTGGGATTTGTGGCTTGTATGTATGTTCGTTATGCAATGGATTCTTCGGCATACACAATGTACGGAATTTTGCTGATGATTCTTTCATTTACAATGTACTCGTTTGATTTCGGTCATCTCAAAAAAGACGAATACAGTAATATTACGGATAAAAGCAGAAAAACTGTTCTTATTTCGGTTATTGTACTTGTGATATTAAGTGTGGCAAGCTGTGTATCATATTTCTTCCATATCACTCCTGTTTCATATGACAAAAAGCCGAGTGATCTTTATACTGAGGTTGACAGACATCCCGAAAATTATTATGTTCTCGATCCTGTAACAGCTAAAGAATACATTTCATATACCGATAACTATATTCATCCGCTGTGGGGATTTTCTTCCGATTTTCTCCATAATGTTGACGGCTTCGGCTATCTTCATCGGACAAATCAGCTTGTGAACCGCAACCTCTCAACAAATATTTATGAGGCGGTCGTTGACGGAAGAAATGTATATGTTATTGATAAGAACATTACTTTTATCAAAGAAAATTATCTTAACCAATATTACGGCAAAAAGGATTCCGTCATTGTTTACAAGGATGAAAAGGAATTCAACGGATTTACAATTTACAGCGTAGACAGAGTTAAATAACATTAAAAAAGGTATATCACGATTTTTTTGGAGACGGTTTAAGTCGTTTTTCTTAGGCATTTCGTTCATTCCTTTTCTGTCATTTTCCGGGCAAACTAAAACAAAAAGCAGAGCTTTGGGGCTCTGCTCAGTTTCTCGAAAATATACTTTTGCTATGGGAGTGATTCAGATTAGATTGCTCGGAATAAAACAATTATCCTTGTCAATCGGTATCGGCTCCTCACACATACATATGATGCCGCCGTTTCCATGCTTCATAGAAGCCTTGTCAATTACGCTGTACTTTTTGACCTCACGACGATCAGGAGAAGCACTCTTTTTTATTTTCAACGGATGAATGACATTGTTTTCCTCGATGAAAACATCAATCTCTTTTGCGTTAGAATCACGAAAATAGGTAATATTTACTTTAGATTTAGCGTAAGCGTAGTTTTTCACAAGCTCCATTACCACATAATTTTCGTAGTAATGACCGCTTGCAGCACCGTTACGGAGAGTGTCTGCCGTCAGCCACATCGAAAGGTAAGCACAAAGACCGGTGTCACAGAAATACAGTTTCGGTGTTTTGCTGAGCCGTTTCAGTTCATTGTTTGAATATGGGGCAAGCAGATAAACAATGTGAAGTCCCACAAGTACTTTCAGCCATTCCTTTGTGGTACTTGGTGCAATGTCAGCGGATTAATAATTTACCTGCTCTGAAACAAGAGCAGCACAGCCGACCAGAAACTTACGAAAACGAACTGTGTCGGTGATACCGCCGTGTTAGCTTAGTAATATTTTTTTGAAAGGTGATAAAATTATGAGTACCAATAAGATTACTTGTTCATTTACCGTTGACCGTGATATTTACAACGCTTATAAAAGTATTGTTGTAAAAGGTGGCGAAAATGTAAAGGGCAACCTTATCCGTTATATGCTCAATGTCATTAACTATGAAACGCCAAATGCAGATACAATTTCTGCCATTAAAGAAGTTGAAGAACTGAAAAAAATCCAAACAAAAAAACCTATGCATCATTTAGCGAGCTTTTAGAGGATATTACCGATGAGTAAATTAAGAATTGTACCATCACAGAAATTCAACAGAGATGTTAAGCTGGCAATTAAGCGTGGATACAATATTCAATTGCTTGATGATGTTGTTGAAATGATAGCTGAACAACAACTACTGCAACGGAATATAAAGATTACAAACTAATTGGAAATTATTCCGGCTGTAGGAAGTGTCACATTACCCCCGACTGGCTCTTAATTTATGAAATTAGTAATGAAGAACTTATTTTGTATCTGACAAGAACCGGAACACACAGCAATTTATTTTAAGCTCCTAAAGGCATTTTTGCCTTAATAGAATATACTAACAAATAAAAGAAAGAACCTTCCCTAATGATAAATTCATCAGAGAAGGTTCTTGTTATTTCTTCACCATAACTACAGCCTGTTTGCCGAGTTCGTTATATCTTGTATTTACAAGGCTTTTTGAGTATCTTGTACGAGCGTTTGTCCATGGGTCGTTGAAATAGTAATAATCTTTGTCATAGCCCGTGAGTAACAGACAATGTTCGCCGGCAGTCCAAGTGTAGTAACTGCCGAGTTTATATTTTGCGTTTTCATCGGTGTAGTTTACTCTCCAAGTGGTTGTCTTAAATGACGGTGACATATTAATTGTTGCCCACACCATAATCGGCTGACCTTGTGCAACATACTTACCCGAAAGATATTCAAGACTTTTCCCGCTGATTTCTACAGCCTTGTATGATTTGTCGGAAAGGTATTTATTCATACATTTTACCATAATCGGTGCATACGCTCCGTAGCTGTTGGAACTGTATGGTGTTCCAACAAAGGCACAATTCGGATCAGGTCCTGTGTATGAACCGTTTGAATAACCGAAAGGTTTTTTTACCAAATACTTATCTGCAAATGTCGTTTCAGAAATTTTATATCCGTAGAAATTCAACAGCATTGTTGCACTACAGGTTTCACAGCCTGTCGGGAGCTTACTTTGACCGATTAACGGAACATTTGAAATCTTCTTGCTCTGTGGCATTATGTATACATTGCAAATGGCTTTTTTTCCGTTATTCAAAGTGCAAGTTACAGTTGCTTTTCCTGTCGCTACTCCTTTGACGACACCTCCGCCTCTTGTTACAGCAGCTATTTTTGAATTGCTTGATGAATAAAGTCTGTAATATGCCGCTGTACCTTTTGGAACACTGCTGTTAATGTCAAAACTCTGACCTATGTACAGTACAATTTCACTTGCGTTAAGTTTAAGAGATGTTGCAAGCGGCTTGACGGTTACATTACAGGTTGCTTGTGTACCGTTTGGCATTTTGCATCTCACAGTTGTGGTTCCTGCCTTTTTTGCGGTCATCAAACCTCCGGCTTTTTGAACAAAAGCAATATTCGGATCATCTGAATAATAAGAACGATAATAAGCTGCTGTTCCGCTCGGCACATAGCTTGAAAAATCATACTGTTCACCGACTCCAAGTGTAATACTTGTCTTATCAAGCTTTATGCTATTAGCAAGCTTTTTAACAGTAACCTTACATTTGGCTGTAAGTCCGTTATAAGTTTTTGCTGTAATTGTAGTGACACCAATGCCCACAGCAGTCATTTTGCCTTTATCGTCTACAGTAATTACCCCACTATTATCTGTAGTAAACTCTACTTGCGAAATATCTCCGTTTTCAACAGTTGTGACGAGAGTATATTTTTCACCTTTACCAAGTGTGATATTGTTTTTATTAAGCTTCACACTTTTTGGTACGCTAGTAGGTTTCGGCTCTGTAGTAGGCTGTTCAGTAATCTGCTCAGTATACTCTTCCGTAGTTGTTTCAGTCGATTCTGTTGAAGGTTCAGTAACTTCTTCCGTAGTTGTTTCAGTCGATTCTGTCGATGGTTCATCAACAATTGTTGTTTCCTCAACACATTCTGTAGTAGTTTCAGTATATTCAGTTGTTACTTCAGTACAAGCAGAGGAGAAATCCGATATCGTTGTTTCTGTGAATTCCATATTTTCTGTTGTCATCTTTGTACTTTCTGTGGATGCTTCAGTTCCGTAAGCCGAGGTAGTTTCTGTCAAAGATGACGGTTCTGATGTATCGAATTGAGAGCCAACAATAATTTTCTGAATATTAGTGGCATCAATAACGGTCAACACATTGTCACCATTAGTATCGTAAAGGAATTTCTCATCATCAGTTAAGTCAATCATACCTACAACATACTTTTGGACCTTGGTTGCATCCATAACTGTAAATTCGTAATTACCACCGTTAACGATAGTCGCTGCATATGGTATTATACATATCGCAGATAACAGCGTTATGATTAATAATATTGATATTGGTTGTATTATTTTTTTCATGTTTTTTGCTTCCTTATCTGTGCCTGTTGTAATAGTCTTTGTCTGACCGTTTACAAATGTCTTTTCTACCGTATTACCGTCTGAATCGGTAACAATGTAATGAGTAAGACTGCCGTCTGATGATGTACGATATTCGCTTTCAAGCGAACCGTCGAATGTGTAGTAGTAATATGAGGTTTCACCGCTTGAATAGTCAACCGCCTTTGTGACAAGACCTTGCTTGTTGTAAATCATCTCGGCAATTTTGCCTGTTTCACCTGTGATTACCGAAATATTGCCATAGTTATCGTAAGCATATTCAAGATAATCACCGTTTGCATAAGCAGTCTTTGTAAGATTACCGTTACTGTCATATATATGACTTGCAACAGTTACATTGCCGATTTTAGTTGACACAAGATTGTAGAAAACATCGTAGTTAAATGAGTAGTCAAAACCATTGTGTGTGATTTTTGATACAGAGCCTAAACCGCTATATGTATATGAGTTTTCAGAATCACCGCTTTTAACAGATGTAAGGTTGCCTGATGAATCATATGCGTAGCTTGTCACATTTTCATCTGCATCAGTAACCGAAGTTACATTACCGTTGGCATCATAAACATAATGTGTTGTACTTCCCTGTTCATTGGTTTCAGCCGTTACATAATTGCCTGTGCTGTCATATTCAGAACTTGTCTGCATAAACGGTTTTGTCTTATCAACAGATTCGGACAATACTTCATAATCAACATAATTGTCAACCTCTGTATCATCGTCTGAATCGTTGCCTGCACTGACTGAAGAATCATCTTTTGAATCTTCAGATTGTTTAGTCACATACCCCGTTGCTAAAATATTCAGTTCAGCGTTGGTAACTGTCATTTCATTTTCATTATAACCATATACAAATGCAAATGCAACATAATCTATGGTTTCGTCACTATTTTCGGGACTTATTGACAAACTTACCTGCTGATTTTTGGAAGTATTGACATTAAATTCCTGATAGTGCATTTCAGGAGTGCTGTTGTTTTTGTAGTAAATATTGAGTGCAATGCCGAAAGTTCTGTTTTCGTTTGAAAGCGGAACAGACTCTGCTTTTGCAGTACCGTTGATTTTGAATGATACTCCTGCCTTATCTACCTTTACATTCTGATAGATATACTTGTTGCCGAGTGATGGACTTGATGATGTGCTGTCATCTGTATCATCGCCGTCCTCATCGGTTGAAGTATCGGAAGATTCAACTTCGTAAGTCTTCTTTACTTCTCTGACTACAAATCCCTGTTCAGACTTGATTGCGTTGCCGTAATCGTCATATGAAGTAATGCTATCCATTGGAGCAGTTTCCGTAACTGTTTTGGTGTAGGTAGATGGTTCGGTGTTGCTTTCTGTGGTAGTTTCTTCTGTTGCCGATTCTGTGTTGGAATCATCAAATGCACCTGCTGTACCGCCTATTGTTACAGTTCCTTTGTTGGCTGAAATGCTCTTGTTTTCTTCTGTGAGCCAGTTGTCATTTGAGCTGAAATCGCTGTTTTGAAGAGCGTTGAAGTTGTTGGCACAATTACCCTTTTCAAACTGGATGCAGTCAAACCAAGCTGTACCCGATGCATATCTAATCAAGCCATACACACGGATTGACGCTGTTGTGCTAGGCACATTTGCGGTCACGCTGATTCTCTGCCAATCAAGTGTGCCTGTAAGTCCGATACTGTTGATTTCTTTTACAGTTTTGCCTGATGAATCAAGACACTTAACTTTGAGGATTGCTCCGACTGAACCGCCACTATAAATTTGCTTTACATTCTTTGTTTTTACATATGCGGAGAAAGTTACATCTTTGCCGTTGAAAGTTGTTTCTTTGAACTGATGAGCAAAGCCTGTAAAGAATGCGGAGTTATTCTCACTTGTCGGATTTTCAACCTTGAGTGAAGTTGTTCCGAGATACTGATAATAACCGTCCTCTTCTGTTGCGGCAGAACTGTCAACCGTTACCTTACCGCCTGTGCTTGTTGTACTACCCTTTGCACCGTTTGATACAAAGTAATACTTACCGCCACCTACTTCTGTCTGCTGTGAGGACTCTGTAATGTAATTTTTAGTGTATGCGTTTGCACTGTTGTTAATTACAAGTCCTGTGTTTTCAGACGAAGTTGCATAACCGTTTGAATTGAGGACAGAAACGGTTGAACCGCTGTTATCGAAAATATGGGTTTCGCTGTGTCCCTGCTTATCCGTAAACACGGTTGTATTGTCGGCATTGTAGCTTATGTTAAGGTGATTTCCCTCTGTTCCGTCAGTACCGTATTCGGTGATGTTTGTTACTTTGCCGTTTGTGTAAGTGAACTTATATGTCGGCAGGGATTTCATATAGCTGTCGGACACACCCGAAATTGAAATCAGGTTATAATTATCGTCATATTCAAATCGTGAAGTGTGACCGTCATTGAATGAAATTGACGAAACCTTATCTCTGCCCGTTGAATAACCAATATCAATTTTTGTGCCGTCGGGCTTTGTAATTCTTGATACAACCTTTTTGCCGTCGGTACTGCTCTTGTATTTTAACTGAACTTCTCTGCCCGAACCGTCCGTGATTTTGGTTAAGTCACCGTCGGTATAGGTATATGTAATAGTATTCTTGTGTTTGTCTTTTTCAGAGAGAAGTTTACCGCCGTTTGCGGTTGAATCGTAAGTTTGTGTTGTTGAACCGTTATCAATGAAGATGTTATTTTCGTCTTTGGTAAGCGTAATGCCTAAGCCGTCTTCATCTTCCCATTTTGCGGTTTCACCCTCTGCAAGTTTAAGGTAATGGTCTGTACCGTCAGCATCGGTATAGATATAGTTGTAGCCTGCTTTGGTAAGGTTTTTGTCAGTCACTTCTCTTACATACTGATTAAATGAGAACTGCCAGCCGTAACCGCTTACTTGAGCATTTTCAAAGGCTGTGTCTTTGTTAATGCTGTTGTATGTTGCAGTAATGCTCAACGGCATTCTTGAGCCTGTTCCCTCATACAAAGTTTGGTTTATTACAAGGTTGCCGAGGTAATCCGATACAGCCGCCTGTGCGTTAGTGCCGACATTGATTGTGTGGTATGAGAGATTGCTCTCCATGCCTGTAAAATCTTTATAGATGAGCATTAAGGCAGGTGTTGTAGATGTTTTTGTATAAGACTTAAATACGACTTTTTTTGAACCGACTGTATCAAGAGCCTCCATGACAAAACCTTTGGTATTGGTATCGCTATACCAGCCTTTGAAGGTGCTTGTAAGGTCAAATGTCAAATACCGATTATCTTCATATGTAAGAGAATCATAATCAAGCACTTTTGAATCGTATTTTACATTCCCATTTGAAGCAGATGTAAGCTTATGAGCATTCACAATGATAGGGTTTTCGCCCTCATCAGCAAACAAATTACTGCCGTTTTCTGTTTCAAAACTATATTTGGCACTTATAACTTCTTCTCCGTTTTCAAGTTTCGGAAGACTATTTACAGTACAAATAGCATATGAATTTTTAGATGTATAGTACGGTCCGTAACTATTTACTGAGCCGTTAGCATTCTCATAAAATGTAAGCTCACTTTTGA
>ENA-OVGI01001508-OVGI01001508.1-human-gut-metagenome-genome-assembly--contig:-NODE-1508-length-11193-cov-2.861735_pt1 | contig 11193 bp, 9 predicted proteins | sample MGYA00237771_ERZ505421 | MGnify/ENA primary metagenome ERZ505421 (study PRJEB26158, sample SAMN06016378) | human gut metagenome | biome: human gut; feature: ankylosing spondylitis patient; material... | reverse complement strand
CCCTTATCAGGCTAGAAAAGCCGCGCATGTCGGGCCCGCAGTATACGTACGCGGGCCCTCTTGTTACCAGGGAGGTCGCATGCGGGTCCCCGTCGATATTCTCCAGAATCAAAAAAGCCGAACGCTTGAGCTTGTCTATGAAGACGGGCATCACTCGGTTTTTCCGTTTGAATTTCTTCGCGTCATGTCGCCTTCGGCCGAAGTGCAGGGGCACACGCCCGACGAGGCGCAACTGCAAGTCGGTAAACGCGACGTCGGCATTGCCGGGCTTGAGCTCGTGGGGCTCTACGCCCTGAAGATCGTCTTTACCGACGGTCACGACAGCGGCCTTTACAGTTGGGATTACTTCGAGGAGCTCGACAAAACGCAAAGCGAACGTTGGAACCGCTACCTTGAAGAACTCAAGTGTGCAGGAGCTTCGCGCGACCCAGACGATCCCGCTAACATCCCCTTCATGCCCAAACCCCGCTCCGCGTGCGGGCATCACTGAGAAAATGGACGAAAAGCAGACCGGCGGCCGGCCGAAGGAGCCGCATCAGATCGACTTCGGCTACAAAATGATTGACGAGGACAGCAAGGTGAACGAAGTTCGCCACGTCTTCGACAGCGTGGCTCCCAAGTACGATCTCATGAACGACGTGCTGAGCTTCGGAACGCACCGCCTCTGGAAGGCGCGTTGTATCCGCGAGGCCCGTCTTTCTTCTGGCATGAAGGTGCTCGATATCGCGAGCGGTACGGCCGACCTGGCGATCGAAATGGCCAAGCGCGTCGGACCAGGCAACGTGACGGCTACCGACATTAATCACGAAATGCTCGCCATCGGTGCGAAGCGGCTTCATGCAGCGGGCTATCCGTCTGCCGTAGTAGAAGCCGACGCCGAGGAGTTGCCGTTTGCCGACGATTCGTTTGATCGAGTGACGGTCTCCTTCGGGATCCGCAACATGACGCACAAGGACCGAGCGTTGAAGGAAATGTTCCGTGTCCTCAAGCCGGGCGGCCGCTTGCTCGTGCTCGAATTCTCGAAGTGCGCGGGCTGGTTAAAGCCTTTTTACGACTTTTACTCGTTCCGCTTCATGCCTTGGCTCGGTGCCAAAATTGCCGGAGATGCCCCGTCGTATCGATATTTGGCCGAATCGATTCGCATGCATCCGGCCCAGGAGCCGTTTGCCCGAATGATGACGGAGGCCGGATTCTCCGGCGTCCGGTGGCACAATCTGACTTTCGGGATCTGTGCGCTTCACATCGGCGAGAAAAGCGTTCGGTCCTGATTCGGATTTCAATACCGTTCTCCACGCATCTTCCTGAGGTTTTCCATGAAGAACTTCCTTGCCGCCCTCGTGGTGTGCGTCGCGCTGGCCGCGACGTCTTTCGATGCCGAAGCTGCTCGTCGTTTCGGCGGCGGATCGAATCTGGGTAGCCGTTCCGTTCCGACCTTCAATCAGAAGGCCGTGCCCAACGCTGCGCCTCAGGCGCCCGCCGGGCAGATGCGAGGACAGAACGCGACGCCGAACCGCGCGACGCCCGCGTCTCAGGCTCCCGTTCAGAAACCTTCGATGATGCGCAGCGTGCTCACGGGGCTGGCTACCGCACTCGGCATCTCGGCTCTTCTCGGCTTGCTCGGTATCAACGGCGCCGGCATGGCGAGCTTTATCACGGGACTCCTGATTGCGGTGCTCGCCTTCTTGGCCGTTCGCTTTTTCCTCTCGCGCCGTACCCCGACTGCTTCGAGCGTTTCGGGCGGACACGCAACCGAAGCGCGTGCGAGCGAAACGGTGATGCGCCGCGCTCCAGCTGAATCGAGTGTCTCGACGGCTTCGGGTGCCGCCGCGGGTAGCGTCATGGATCAGTTCACGCGGGGAGCTCACCCCGAAGTGTCTTCCGGTGCGGCCGTTGACGTGACGCCCGCAGATTTTGATCGCGATGCCTTCCTCAAAACCGCCCGCGACAACTACATCCTTCTCCAGAAGGCCTGGGATACGGGCAACGTCGTGGAAATTTCCGACTTCACGACCGAGGACGTCTTCATCGCCATCACGCATCAGTTGCGCGAACGCGGTCACGAGACCTATCGCACGGAAGTGGTCGAACTCTCGAACGAGCTCCTCGGCATCGCGCGCGAAAACAGCGAATATCTCGCAAGCGTGCGCTTCGTCGGCACGTTGCGCATCAACGGCGAAGACGAGTCCGTCGACGAGACGTGGTTGCTCGTGAAGCCCGTCGAGGGGAACGGCGGTTGGCTCCTCGGCGCCATCAAGCAAAACGAAACGCCGAACTGATGCGATTTGGTTCCGGCGAATGTCGGAAGTGCTTCGGCACAAAGGAGAAGGACGGGCAACCGTCCTTTTTCCATATGTGGGGATGACATAGCGAACTGGGTCTGATCGCATTGTAGATATATGATAAACAAAAGGGATTTATTGTGTTCGGAGGAAGTGACCCTAACCTTTTTTGATATGGATGAAACATTGCCCGATTGAGGGGGGCGAGAGGGAAAAACCAGGGCGACGGGGGCGGTCCTCCGGGAATTTGTCCCTACAATGCGCGCAAATAAACTCGGTTTTTTCCGTTCAACGTCGTTTTATAAGGACATTCGTGAGATGACGCTGATTGGTTTTATCCTTCTCTATCTGCTCGTGACGATCGGCATCGGCGTGTACGCCTCCATGCGTGTCAAGAACACCAACGACTTCGCTCTGGCTGGTCGCAGTTTGCCGCTCCCGATGGTGATTACGGCGACGTTCGCCACGTGGTTCGGGTCGGAAACAATTCTCGGTTTGCCCGGACGCTTCATTGAAAGTGGCATCGCCGGTGTCGTCGAAGAGCCGTTCGGCTCGGGTATGGCCCTCATTCTCGTTGGTGCGTTTTTTGCCCAGAAGCTCTACAAGCTCAACATCCTCACGATCGGCGATTACTATCGCGACCGTTACGGACGCGGCATTGAAGTGCTCTGCTCGATTTTCATCGTGCTCTCCTACCTTGGGTGGGTGGGCGCGCAGATCACGGCGCTCGGCCTCGTCATCAATCTCGTCACGGAAGGGTACGTGACCGTGACGGCGGGTATGGTCGTAGGTGCTTCGGTCGTGTTGCTCTACACGATGGTGGGCGGCATGTGGTCGGTGGCGATGACGGATTTCATCCAGATGATCATCATCGTGGCCGGTCTGGTGGCGATCCTCTTTTTCGCCAGTGACCTCGCAGGCGGCATGGGGAACGTGCTTGATTACGCGCGGGAGCGCAATCTCTTCCATGCGTTGCCCGAACCGAGCCTCAACGGATGGCTCTTCTGGATTTCGGCCGCCATGACTATGATGATCGGCTCTATTCCGCAGCAGGACGTGTTTCAGCGCGTCATGTCGGCGAAGAACGTTCAGACGGCCGTGGCGGGCCCGATCATCGGTGGTTCCGTCTACATCCTCTTTGCGTTCGTGCCGATGCTGATCGTCGTCGCGGCTGTTTTGGTGATGCCGGAAGCCGCGCAACGCATGCTTGAAGAGGATCCGCAACAGCTCCTTCCCACGCTCGTTCGGGACTACATGCCGATGTGGCTTCGCGTGCTCTTTTTCGGTGCGGTGCTCTCCGCGGTGATGTCGACGGCATCGGCCACGATGTTGGCGCCCGCGACCACGTTCGTGGAGAACATCCTCAGCCACTACGTCGCGCTCAATGAAAAGAACCTCCTGAAGGCCATGCGTCTCACGGTGGCGGGCTTTGCGGTGATGGTACTGCTCTATTCGATCTACTTCGAGGGCGCGGCCGTGTACGACATGGTGGCCATGGCCTATCAGTTCCCGGTTGTGGGCGCTTTCTGGCCGTTGGTCTGCGGGCTCTACTGGAAGCGCACGACCCGACAGGGCGCATACTGCTCGATCGTCGTCGGCGGCATCGTGTGGTTCGTCCTGACGGCAACGAGCCTCGGCGAAGTCTTCCCGAGCGTTCTCGGCGGCTTCATCGCGTCGGGCCTCGGCATGGTGGTCGGCTCGTTACTGCCGACCACCGGCAACCGCGAGTACCTCGAAGCCTGGCGCCGCCGCCAGCACGAAGAAGCTACCGCGGCCTCGCCCGAATCGGGCGCGTTGCCCGCGGCGTTGCCCGCGTAACTTCGAGGGGATTCGCTTCGGGCGATCCGTTAAAATTCGAAACGAATGGCGAGCGGGCCGCCTTACGGGGCGGCCCGTTGCCATTTTAGAATTTTGCCCGATGCGACGGTCATTTCAGCCGTCGGTCTAAAGAAGGATTCCCCTCCATGAATATCGTCATTCTCGCCGCCGGTCTGGGCAAGCGCATGTGCTCCCGACTCCCCAAGGTCCTTCAGCCTCTCGCGGGTCGACCCATGCTCGACCACGTACTCGAAGCGACGGCGGGCTTTTCGGGGGCGCCCCGAATCGTGGTAGTTGGGCATTGCGCCGACGAAGTGAAGCGCCGATACGTGGGGCGCGACGATCTGACGTTCGTGTTACAGTCGCCGCAACTCGGTACCGGGCACGCACTGATGCAGGCTTGCCCGGCGCTTGATCGTAAGGATCCGCATACGCTCGTCTGCCTCGGGGACGTGCCCTTACTCTCGCCCAAGACCGTTCGAGCGATGCAGGAGGAGTGCGACGCGAACGATCTGGTGCTCCTGACCGTGGAGCCTGCCGACCCCAAGGGGTACGGGCGCATCGTGCGCGATGAATTCGGGCGAGTGACGTCCATCGTGGAAGAAAAGGACGCGACGGCGGACGAAAAAATGATCCGTGAAGTGAATACGGGGATCATGGTGTTGCCGACCGCCCGCCTGGACGAGTGGCTCGGCGCGCTGACGAACACCAATGCTCAGGGCGAATACTATCTCACTGATGTCATCGGCCTGGCGAGCCGTTCGGGCGCCCGCATTGCTACGGTGCATCCCGAGCATGCCTATGAGGTCGAAGGGGTGAACTCCAAGGCACAGCTCGCCCGACTCGAACGCGTTTGGCAACGCGCGCAGGCCGACCGCCTTCTCGAGGCGGGTGTCACGCTGATCGATCCCGGTCGCATCGACATCCGCGGTGAGCTCGTCTGCGGTCGGGACGTTGAAATCGACGTCGGTTGCGTGTTCGAAGGTCGCGTTGAACTGAAGGATGGTGTGCGCGTCGGAGCGCATTCGGTTTTAAAAGATTCCGTCATCGAAGCCGAAACCGAGATTCTTCCCTTCTGCCATATCGAAGGTGCCAGAGTAGGCGAAGCCTCTCGGATCGGTCCCTACGCGCGTCTGCGTCCGGGTGCGGAACTCCACGGCGAAAACCACATCGGCAACTTCGTCGAAATCAAGAAGTCGACGGTGGGGCCGCAAACGAAGATCAATCATCTCTCCTACGTCGGGGACGCCGACGTGGGCGCGCGCGTCAATATCGGCGCGGGCACCATCACCTGCAACTATGACGGCGTGAACAAATTCCGCACGACGATCGGTGACGATGCGTTCATCGGCTCCGACACGCAGCTCGTCGCTCCCGTGACGGTGGGTGCGGGCGCCACGATCGGCGCGGGCACGACCCTCGTGCGCCGTGCCCCCGACAACAAGCTGACGCTCTCGCGCGCCCGACAGGTGACCGTCGACGGCTGGGTGCGTCCGACGAAGAAGAACTAACGGAATTCAACGACAAAAGGAAACCGGATATGTGTGGCATCGTTGCGGCCGTAAGCCGTCGAAACATTGTTCCCGTACTGCTCGAAGGGTTGCGCCGCCTTGAATACCGAGGCTACGACTCCTGCGGCGTCGCCGTGGTGACGGAGGGCGGGCTTCGCCGCGCCCGGTCCGTCGCGCGCGTCGCGGAATTGAAGGCGCAGGTCGAGTCTCAGCGGCTCGAAGCCTCGACCGGCATCTCACACACGCGTTGGGCGACGCACGGCGCGCCTGAAGTGGTGAACGCTCACCCCCATTTCTCCCACGGTACGATCGGCGTCGTGCACAACGGGATCATCGAGAATTACGAAGAACTTCGCGCGCGGCTCGCTGCGAAGGGTTACGAGTTCACGAGCCAAACGGATACCGAGGTAATTGCTCACCTCGTGCACTGCCACTACCACGGGTCGCTTCTTGAGGCGGTCGAACAGACGGTTTCCGAACTGCGCGGCAGCTACGGTATCGCTGTCATCGCGGCCGGGGACCCGGGGACGGTGGTGGCGGCTCGTCAGGGCTCGCCCCTCGTCGTCGGTCTCGGCGAGAACGAAAACTTTGCCGCCTCGGACGCCATGGCGATTGCGGGTGAAACGGAACGCTTCGTCTACCTCGCCGAAGGCGACGTGGCGGAGATCACACCGCAGACCTGCCGCATCTTTACGCGTGCGGATGGGGCATGGGTGCCCGTCGAGCGCGAGGTCAAGATCGTTCACGCGTATTCGGGCGCGGTCGATCTCGGTCCCTACCGCCACTACATGCAAAAGGAAATCTTCGAGCAGCCGCGTGCCATTGCCGATACGCTCGAGGGCGTCAATGCGGTGACGCCGGAGCTCTTCGGTGCGGACGCCGAAACGGTGTTGCGCGACACGAAGCGCATTTTGTTCCTCGCGTGTGGCACGTCGTACTATGCGGCGCTTACGGCCAAGTACTGGATTGAGGCGATGGCGGGCCTGCCCGTCGACGTTGAAATCGCGAGCGAATACCGCTACCGCGTCAGCGTGCCGAATCCAGATACCCTGGTCGTTACGGTGTCGCAGTCAGGCGAAACCGCGGATACGCTTTCCGCATTGCGCCACGCCCGGGACGAACTCGGCATGACGAAGACGCTCACGATCTGCAATGTGGCGACATCCGCCATGGTGAACGAAAGCCGCCTGGCGTACATCACCCGCGCAGGGGTGGAAATCGGCGTTGCGTCGACGAAGGCCTTCACGACGCAGCTCGTGGCGCTCTACCTGCTCGCGCTTACGTTCGCGAAGTTGTGCGGGCGCCTCGCGCCCTCCGACGAAGAGGCCGAACTGAAGCGTCTGCGTCACGTTCCTACCGCGCTCGGCGCCGTGCTCGCGCTCGAGCCGCAGGTGATCGACTGGGCGGAGCGCTTCGCCACGAAGCAGCACGCACTCTTCCTCGGTCGAGGCCTTCACTACCCGATCGCACTCGAAGGGGCTCTGAAGCTCAAGGAAATCAGCTACATTCATGCCGAGGCTTATCCCGCCGGAGAACTCAAACACGGGCCACTCGCTTTGGTTGACAAGGAAATGCCCGTCGTGACGGTGGCGCCGAACGACCGGCTCCTGGAGAAGCTGAAATCCAACATGCAGGAAGTCCGAGCCCGCGGGGGCGAACTCTACGTCTTTGCGGACGGCGACAGCCAGATCGACAACGCGGAAGGCATGCACGTCATCCGTCTGCCCGAAAACTACGGCAAGCTTTCGCCTGTCCTGCACGTCGTGCCGTTGCAACTTCTCGCCTACCACACGGCGTTGACGCGCGGCACCGACGTGGACAAGCCCCGCAACCTCGCAAAGAGCGTGACGGTCGAGTAACGCTCAAGCAACGTTCGACAAAAAAAGGCGCCCCTTCTGGGGTGCCTTTTTTTCGGAGCAAAAGGCGTTCGGTCAGCTTCCTGCCATGAAGGTTCGAATGCCCGAACCGACGAACTGCACGCCGATGCAGATGAGCAGGAATCCCATGAGCTTCCCGAGCACGAGCGTGCCCGAGGGGCCGAGACGGCGCGTGATGATGTCGGAGTAGCGCATGACGGACCAGTTGACGAGCGCAGTGCAGCAGATGGCGGCCGCCGTCCAGGCAAATGCGATCACGATGTCGACGTAATCGGCGAGTTCGGCGATTTCCGTGGAAAATCCGATCACGACGGCGATGGTACCCGGGCCGGCAATACCCGGCATGGCCATCGGGAAAAAGGCATAGTCGTCCTTGTCGCGGCGCACGATCGGAGCTTTGTTCGGAGTGGTTCCGCCGAAGAGCATTTGGTAGCCGATGGCGGCCACGACGAGACCGCCCGCAATTCGCATGGCGCCGTAGGAGATGCCGAAAAAGGCGAGGAGCACGTTGCCGCCGACGAGGCTCACGAGCATGATGACGGCGGCATAGATGCCGGCCCAGTTGGCTTGCTGACGACAACGCTCTTCGCTCATCCCCTGAGTGAGACTGACGAAAAGCGGAATTTTGGAGGGCGGGTTCGTGATCACAAGCAACGACACGAGGGCGCCGAGAAAGTACTGAAAATGGATGGCTTCGAGCATGACGGGCCTCAACGCCCTGGAACGGGCGGGAGAGGGGTTTCCCGGGAAGGGGCCTGGTGAATCTAAGTAGAAGTGTATTCACGCCCGCGCATTTTGTCACAGACGAAGCGCCTTCGAGATATTGCGGTGCCGCAATAAAAGCAATTGGATTGCGACTGTGATATAAGGTGGACTTTTAGAGGGTTGAACGTCTGTTCAAGATCGACGACGAAAACCCCGTGAGAACTGAATTCGAATAAACGGAAAAAGAAGGCAAACTGACAATGCAGAATCGGAAAATCTTGGCCGCAGCGCTTGCTTGCGCTCTCGGTGCGGCCGCCCTGACGGGCTGCACGGAGGACAATGCCGCTCAGCAGGCGACCTCCGCATCGCAGGCACGGCCTCCCGCCGAAGTGAAAGTGATTACGGTGAAGGCGAGCGATCATACAATCGATACGGTCCTGACGGGGCGCACGAGCGCTTATCATGTTGCCGAAGTTCGTCCTCAGGTAAACGGCATTCTCCAGAAGCGCCTCTTCACAGAAGGTGCCCAAGTTAAGGCGGGTGAAGCGCTTTACCAGATTGATCCGGCTCCCTATGAAGCCAATCTGAAGAGCGCGCAGGCCACGCTCGCGCAGGCTCAGGCCACGCTGAGTCAGGCACGTGCCGACGCCAAGCGTTCAGCCGAGCTTGTCAAGATCAAGGCGGTGTCCGTTCAGTCGAACGATGCCGCTCAGGCTGCTTTGAAGACCGCCGAAGCGGCAGTCGAAGCAGGCCGAGCCGCCGTGAACACCGCGAAGATCGATCTCGGTTACACGAAGGTTCTGTCGCCGATCTCGGGCCGGGTTTCCCGCTCCGAAGTGACGGAAGGCGCCCTTATGACCGCCTACCAGGCGCAGATCCTTACGACCGTGCAACAGCTCGATCCCATCTACGTCGACGTGACGCAGACGGCCGAAGACATGCTTCGCATTCGTCGTGAAATCGAGCAGGGGGTGCTCAAGGCCGACAAGGACGGCAACGCCCGCGTGACGCTCGCTTTGGCCGACGGGACCGCGTATGGGCTTGAAGGCAAGCTCACCTTCACGGACGCTCAGGTCGAAGAATCGACTGGGGCCGTCAAGTTGCGTGCGGTCTTCCCGAATCCGAAATTCGAACTCATGCCCGGCATGTACGTTCGCGCGCGCCTTCTCGAAGGCGTTCGTCCCGAAAGCATCCTCGTCAACATGCAGTGCGTGATGCGCGATACAAAGGGTACGGCCTACGTCTACGTTGTGACGCCCGACAACAAAGTCGAACGTCGCGACATCGTCGTCAGCCGCACGGAGGGCACGAACTGGCTGGTCGACTCGGGCCTGAAGGACGGCGAACGCGTCATCTTCGAAGGCTTCCAGCGCACGGCTCCCGGCGCGACCGTCGAACCCGTGGAAGTTCAGGAATCCGACCTTCCCGCAGCCAATCCGCTTTTCTGACCGGACCGCGACGGAGTTAGAAACTTATGTTCTCTCGCTTTTTCATTGACCGTCCGGTTTTCGCCTGGGTGATCGCGATCGTGATCATGCTGGCGGGCACGCTCTCGATTCTGAATCTCCCGGTGAGTCAGTATCCGATGATCGCGCCCCCGCAGGTCTCGATCTCGGCGACCTATCCGGGCGCGTCCGCGCAGACGATCGAAAACACCGTCACGCAGGTGATCGAACAGAACCTCACGGGTCTCGACGGGTACATGTACATGAACTCGACGTCGGACTCCTCGGGGCGCGTCTCGATCACGGTGACGTTTGAGGCCGGCACCGACCCCGACATGGCGCAGGTGCAGGTCCAAAACAAGATCCAGACGGCGATCTCGACGCTGCCGCAGGTCGTGCAGCAGCTGGGCGTCACGATTCAGAAGACGTCCGCGAGCTTCCTGATGGTCGTGGGCTTCATCTCGACCGACGGCCGCATGAACGCCGCCGACCTGAGCGACTTCCTGGTGTCGAACATCCAGGAACCGCTCTCCCGCGTCTACGGCGTGGGTGAGGCGGACGTGCGGCGGCTCGGCCTGCCGTATGCGCCTGCGGAGCAGGGCTGGCGCGTCACCGTGCCGGACCCGGCTGCCGCTGCGGAGCTCATCCGGCGGGAACCGGCGCTGTTCCGCGATTTTGAGCTGACCAAGGGACGGATGGACGATGTGTTCCTCGCCGTCACGGGCAAAAAGCTGGCGGGAGGTGCGGAGAAATGACCGGACTCGGTGCGCTGATCCGGCGCAACAGCAAGCTGTATTTCAAGGATAAGGGCATGTTCTTCACCTCGCTCATCACACCGATGATCCTGCTGGTGCTCTATGTCACCTTCCTCAGCCGGACGTATGAGGGTTCGTTCCGCTCTGCCCTTGCGGCAGCCGGGGCACAGGTGGAGGACTCGCTCCTGCATGGCTGTGTCGGCGGGCAGCTCATCTCGTCCCTGCTGGCCGTCAGCTGTGTGACGGTGGCCTTCTGCTCGAATCTCACCATGGTGTTCGACAAGGTCTCCGGCGCACGGAACGACCTGACCGTTTCGCCGGTCCGGCCCGCTGTCCTCTCGCTGAGCTATTATCTGGCAACGCTCTGCACCACGCTGCTCATCAACGGGATTGCCGCGGCCGCCTGCTTCGGCTATCTGGCACTGACCGGCTGGTATCTGAGCGCTGCGGACGTGCTGCTCGTGCTGCTGGACGTGGTGATCCTGGTGCTGTTCGGCACGGCGCTGTCGTCCTGCATGATCTTCCCGCTTTCGACGAACGGGCAGGCCAGCGCGGTCGGAACGATTGTGAGCGCGGGGTACGGCTTTGTCTGCGGGGCCTATATGCCCGTTTCGAGCTTCTCGCCCGTGCTGCAGAAGGTCATCGCCTTCCTGCCGGGGACGTATGGGACCGCTCTGCTGCGCTGCCATGCGATGCGGGGCGTGTTTGCGGAGATGCGCCGCATCGGCTTTCCGGCGGAGGTCGTTTCGGGCATCCGTGACAGCGTGGACTGCAATCTCTATTTCTTCGGCCATGCCGTAAGC
>ENA-OVGI01001501-OVGI01001501.1-human-gut-metagenome-genome-assembly--contig:-NODE-1501-length-11259-cov-6.026062_pt1 | contig 11259 bp, 10 predicted proteins | sample MGYA00237771_ERZ505421 | MGnify/ENA primary metagenome ERZ505421 (study PRJEB26158, sample SAMN06016378) | human gut metagenome | biome: human gut; feature: ankylosing spondylitis patient; material... | reverse complement strand
GCTTCCAGACCGAGGATATGCCCCGCATCAAGTACAAGAGCAAGATGAAGGAGTACTACCGGAAGGCCGGCATCGCCACTGCCCGCTACCACATGGTGGACGATCTCAACGGCTGCAAGGCGTTCATCAAGCAGGTGGGATACCCTGTGGTGGTCAAGCCCGACAACGGCGTGGGCGCTTCCGATACCTACAAGCTGTCCAATGACGAAGAGCTGAAGACCTTCCTCGCCTACAAGGCCGAGAATCACCCGGACGTCTCCTACATCATGGAGGAGTTCGTCCACGCCGAGGTCAACAGCTACGACGCCATCATCGACGCCTCCGGCAACCCCATCTTTGAGGCCGGAAATGTCAGTCCCATGTCCATCATGGACATCGTGAACGACAACGACAACTCCATCTATTACATCATCAAGGACCTGCCCGAGGACACCCGCGCCGCAGGCCGTGCCGTCGTCAAGAGTTTCGGCGTCAAGAGCCGCTTCGTCCACTTCGAGTTCTTCCGGATGACCGAGAACCAGGCCAGCATGGGCGAAAAGGGCCAGATCGTGGCCCTCGAAGTCAATATGCGCCCCTGCGGCGGCTTCACCCCCGATATGATAAACTTCGCCCGCTCCACCAACGTCTATAAGATCTGGGCCGACATGATCGCCTTCGGCGGCACCGATATGCCCGTGGGCGAGCACTACTACTGCCCCTTCGTCGGCCGCCGCGACGGCAAGAACTTCGTGTACAGTCATGAGCAGATCATGCAGAAGTACCAGAAGAACATCAAGATGGTGGACCGCATCCCCGACGCCCTCTCCGGCGCGATGGGCAACCAGATGTACGTCGCCACCTTCTCCACCCGCGAGGAGATGGAGCAGTTCTACTCCGATGTTCTGGCCGTCACCGACGGCGATGCTGCCGCCGCACAGGCCGCGCTTTCCCAGGTGCTGGCTCTGGGCGAGCCCACCAAGGCTCTGACCCCGAAGCCCAACCTCAGCCCGGCGGTCAAGCCCACCACTGCTGTGACAAAGACCCCCACCCGCGCCGTCACCAAGACCAGCCGCAAGGGCCGGAAGTGATTTCCACAAAAACTTTACAAACCGCAGCCGCAGAGAGAAATAAACGCCTCTGCGGCTGTTTTTGACATGAGGGCAAATGTGATGATTGACAGTGCCCCGGAAAAAGTTGTAAGATAATGCAAATGCAAAAGAGGAAAAACGCCTTTGCAAAATGAGCTGAAAGACAGGAGAATTTTCTATGAAGCTGTATCAGAAACTTATTTCTCTGCTGGTGGCTGCAGTGATGGCTGCCGTGCTGATGCCGGTGTGCATGGCTGCTCCCGGCGACTCCGTTGAGACCCGCATCAACAACGCGCTCGCACAGCGCACCGGCGCAGAGCTGTATCAGGAGATCGTCACCACTGCCCCCGATGGCACCACCCAGACCATGATCGCAGCCCGCAGCAACGGCAACGCTTATATCAAGATGGATATGGGCGACGCCGGCAGTCTGGTCTATATCCTGAAAGACGGTCAGGGCTATCTGGTGGACGATGCATCCAAGATGGCCGTCAGAGGCGAAGTACCCACTGTGAGCACAAGCGAGATAGTCTCCGCTGACGAAGGCGAAGCACAGGAGATCCCCTGCACCGTGACCACCGTGAATGTGAACGGTCAGGACTGCGAGGCCCTGTCCTACACTGCCACCGATGCCAACGGCCAGACGGCCACCGTTTCCTACTGCCTGGTCGGTGATGACCTCAAGTATGTCGTTACCGATGCTGCCGAGGGCCGCACCATCGTGGAGTACCGCGTCACGAGCACCACTGTGGACCAGAATCTCTTCAACATCCCTGCGGATTATCAGATCCTGACGCAGGCAGAGTTTGAAGCGGCACAGGCCAACCACTGAGAAAACTTTCTGTAGAATACGGGAGCTGCTGCGTCATGCGGCGGCTCCTTTTTGTTGTCCGCCGCCCGGGAATGTGCTATACTGTGTGCAACAGAATGCATGAGAGAATGAGGAGAATCCCTATGAAAATACCCGCAAACGGCTTTACCCACGCAGGCAAGTTCCACGCTGACGACGTGTTCGCCACTGCCCTGCTCCAGATCCTCCGCCCGGATATTAAAATAACCCGCGGTTTCGTGGTGCCGGATGACTTCGACGGCATCGTGTACGACATCGGCTTTGGTATGTTCGACCACCATCAGGAGCCCCGCGAGACCCGCCCCAACGGCATCCCTTACGCGGCCTTCGGCCTGCTGTGGCGGGTACTCGGCCCCGGCCTTGTAGGCGAGCGTCAGGCCCGGCTCATTGATGAGAACTTCATCCAGCCCCTCGATCTGAATGACAATACCGGCGAGCAGAACAGCCTTTGCGACGCCATCGGCTTCTTCAACCCCGTGTGGGACTCGAAAGAGGACCAGGACGCCTGCTTCTTCAAGGCGGTGGCTGTGGCAAAGCAGATCCTCGAGAACCAGATCGAGAGCGCCAACGCCGTCAACCGCGCCGACGAGAAGGTCCAGCAGGCATACAAAAACTCCCGCGACGGCATCGTGGTGCTGCCCTGCTATCTGCCCTGGAAGAACGGGCTGTACAAGACCGACGCCCTTTTCGTCATCTACCCCAGCCAGCGGGGCGGCTGGAGCGCCCAGTGCGTCACCGACCACAAGACCAAAAAGCCCAAGCTCCCCTTCCCCCAGAGCTGGGCCGGCCAGCCGCAGGAGGTCATCGAGCAGAAGAGCGGCATCCCGGGCATCAGCTTCTGCCACGCCAGCCGCTTCCTCATCACCGCCAAGGATAAGGAAACTGCCCTTGCCGCCTGCCGTCAGGTGTTAAAGAACAATGGCCGCATCTGAGCCGTGCGCTCGGCCAAAGCCCGCCTTTGTGTATATGGTGCGGTGTACCGGCGGTACGCTGTACACCGGCTGGACCACCGACCCTGCCGCCCGCCTGCGCGCCCACCAGAGCGGACGCGGCGCAAAGTACACCCGTGCCAGAGGGGCCGGGGTTTTTGCCTATCTGGAACTGTGCGCGGATAAACGCGCCGCCCTGCGGCGGGAGTATGCCCTCAAGCAGCTGCCCAAGGCCCAGAAGGAACTGCTGTGCCGCGCATGGAGCGCGGCGGGCGGGCCATTTTCCGGCGCATAAAGCGAAAACGAAACCCGGGACTCTTTCAGGGCCAGACGGCTCACAAAAGGGTCCCGGGCTTTTTGTTTTTGCGGTGTGAATTCTTTCCGTGTGCTGTAGTCCGCACATGCCCCGGGCGGGATGCATGTGCCCCGAATATATACTGTGTAAATGCATAAAATATGAATATATTCTGCAAATAACGCATAAAGATGCAACATGAACGAAAAACGGGTGCCGGAAGCAAAAAAGGTTTGTATGGTTTTGTTATTGACGAAAAAACAGCGCGGCGTATAATAAAAGCATCAACCGAAACGCAACGGAAGAGGATGCGAAGGGAAAGTGCGCATCAGAAAACAAAAGTGTATTTTTATGAAAAAGGAGCGTCACCTATGAAAAAGGAAAACATCAAAAAAGTCGTGCTGGCATACTCCGGCGGTCTGGACACCTCCATCATCATTCCCTGGCTGAAGGAAAACTACAACAACTGCGAGGTCGTCGCTGTCTCCGGTGACGTGGGTCAGGGCACCGAGCTGGACGGTCTGGAAGAAAAGGCCAAGGCTACCGGCGCATCCAAGCTGTATGTGCTGGACCTGAAGAAGGACTTTGTGGAGAACTACATCTTCCCCACCCTGAAGTTCGGCGCGAAGTACGAGGACTACCTGCTGGGCACCAGCTTTGCACGTCCGTGCATCGCCAAGGCACTGGCTGATATCGCCATCAAGGAGGGTGCAGATGCCATCTGCCACGGCTGCACCGGCAAGGGCAACGATCAGGTGCGTTTTGAGCTGACCCTCAAGGCCCTGTGCCCCGATATGGCCATCATTGCTCCCTGGCGTGAGTGGGACATCAAGAGCCGTGACGAAGAGATCGACTACGCCGAGGCTCACCACATCCCCCTGAAGATCAACCGCGAGACCAACTACTCCAAGGACAAGAACCTGTGGCACCTGAGCCACGAGGGTCTGGATCTGGAGAGCCCCGCCAACGAGCCCCAGTACAATAAGCCCGGCTTCCTGGAGCTGGGTGTCAGCCCCGAGCAGGCACCCGATGTGCCCACCTATGTGACCATCCACTTTGAAAAGGGTGTTCCTACCGCCGTGGACGGCAAGGAGATGGGCGCTGTGGAGCTGGTGGAGTACCTGAATAAGCTGGGCGGCGCAAACGGCATTGGTCTGCTGGACATCGTGGAGAACCGTCTGGTAGGCATGAAGAGCCGCGGCGTGTACGAGACTCCCGGCGGCGCCATCCTGTACAAGGCCATCGACGTGCTGGAGACCATTACGCTGGACAAGGAAAGCGCTCACTTCAAGGCACAGCTGGCACAGAAGTACGCTGATATCGTGTACAACGGCCAGTGGTTCACCCCGCTGCGCGAGGCACTGGATGCCTTTGCCGATAGTCTGGAAAAGACTGTGACCGGTGATGTGAAGCTGAAGCTCTACAAGGGCAACATGATCAACGCCGGCGTCACCTCTCCGTACACCCTGTACGACGAGCAGACTGCCTCCTTCGGCGTGGATAAGGACTATGACCAGTCCGATGCTACCGGCTTCATCAACCTCTTCGGCCTGTCCATCAAGGAGCGCGCAAAGCTGTCCAAGAACTGGCCCGAGGTCAAGGAATAACCTGCTTACCATCCCCTTTGGCGTGTTTTTTACACTTTCACGCTGAAGGCTCAAATTACCGGCATCATTGCTGGCGGCACCGCCGCGGGAGCTTTTTCCCCTGCGGCGGCTTTGCCGTTTCTATAGAGGAGTTTCTTTTATGGCAGAACAACTTTGGAAGGGCCGTTTCTCCAAGGCGGTCGATTCCCGCGTCAACGACTTCAACTCTTCCATCCGCTTCGACCAGCGGATGATCGCGCAGGATATGCGCGGCAGCGGCGTCCACGCCGCCATGCTGGCAAAGCAGGGCATCATCTCCGAGAAGGACTGCGAAGATATTCTGAGCGGTCTGGCCTCCATCGCGGATGACCTGGCCTCCGGCACCCTCACCATCGACCCCAACGCCGAGGACGTCCATACCTTCGTGGAGCAGACCCTCACCGCCCGCATCGGCGACGCCGGCAAACGCCTGCACACCGGCCGCAGCCGGAACGACCAGGTGGCGCTGGACATCCGCCTGACTCTGCGGGACTACAGCCACACCCTGCAGGCTTACATCGTGGAGCTGGTCAAGGTCATCTGCAAGAAGGCCGCCGAGAACACCACCGCCGTCATGCCCGGTTACACCCACCTGCAGCGCGCCCAGCCCATCACCTTCGGCCACGCCCTGATGGCCTATGCATGGATGCTGCTGCGCGATCTGCAGCGCTTCGAGGACGCCACCGCCCGGATGGACGCCCAGTGTCCGCTGGGCTCCGGCGCTCTGGCCGGTACGACCTACCCGCTGGACCGTCAGTTCACCGCCGAGAAGCTGGGCTTTGCGGCGCCCTGCCCCAACAGCCTTGACGGTGTGTCCGACCGTGACTTCTGCATCGAGCTGGCAAACGCCATCTCCATCTGCATGATGCATCTGTCCCGCCTGTCCGAAGAGATCATCCTCTGGTGCAGCTGGGAGTTCAAGTTCATCGAGCTGGATGATGCCTTCACCACCGGCTCGTCCATCATGCCCCAGAAGAAGAACCCTGACGTCACCGAGCTCATCCGCGGCAAGACGGGCCGCGTCTACGGCGATCTGAACACCCTGCTGGTCATGATGAAGGGCATCCCTCTCGCTTACAACAAGGATATGCAGGAGGACAAAGAGGCCATCTTCGACGCCGTCGATACGCTGGAACTCTGCCTCAAGACCGTGACCCCGATGCTGGACACCATGAAGACCCTGCCCGCCAATATGCGCCGGGCCGCTGCCAAGGGTTTCATCAACGCCACCGACTGCGCCGATTATCTGACCAAGAAGGGGATGCCCTTCCGCGACGCCTACAAGCTCACCGGCTGCATGGTCTCCGACTGCATCAGCAAGGATAAGACCCTCGAAGAGCTGACCCTCGATGAGTTCAAGGGCTACAGCGCTCTGTTCGAAAACGACATCTACGACGCCATCGACCTCATCAAGTGCTGCGAGGGCCGCACCAGCTACGGCGGTCCCAGCGAGGCCAGCGTCAAAAAGCAGATCGAGCTGGCAAGCGCCCAGCTCGGCGCATGGGAGGCGGCAAACGCATGAGCGTAAAAGTCTTTATCGACGGTTCTTCCGGCACCACCGGTCTGCGCATTGCCGACCGTCTGGCCGCCCGGCCTGACATCGAGCTGCTGAGCATCTCGGCTGAGGGCCGCAAGGATGTGAACGAGCGGGCGAAGGTCATCAACTCCGCCGACCTTGCCTTCCTCTGCCTGCCCGATGCGGCCTCCAAAGAGGTCATGCCTCTGCTCCGCCCGGACGTCAAGGTGCTGGATACCTCCACGGCCTTCCGCACCGACACGGCCTGGGACTACGGCTTCCCGGAGCTGAAGGGCCAGAAAGAGAAGATCAAAAATTCGTATCGTGTGGCGGTCCCCGGCTGCTATGCCAGCGGCTTTATCAGCATCGCGCGGCCTCTGGTGGAGCTGGGGCTGGCCCCGGCAGACTATCCGTTCAGCTGCACCGGCATTTCGGGCTACTCCGGCGGCGGCAAGAAGATGATAGCCGAGTACGAGAGCGCCGACCGTCCGGCTCACAGCAAGCTGGATGCGCCCAAGAGCTACGGTCTGGGCCTCGCTCATAAGCATCTGCCCGAGATGCAGAAGATCAGCGGCCTCGCCCACACCCCTGCCTTTGTGCCGGTGGTGTGCGATTATTACAGCGGGATGCAGGTCCTCGTTCCGCTGGACCTCAAGCTGGCTGGCACCAGCGCCGAGGCGGTGGCCGCAGGCATTGCGGACTATTACAAGGAGGGCGCGACCGTTTCCGTCCACGCCCTCAACGAGCCGCTTCCCGAGAATGGTCTGTACTCCAACGCCCTGTCCGGCAGCGACAGGATGGAGCTGTACATGACCGTCAACGCAGCGGGCGACCAGATGATGCTGGTGTCCCTGTTCGACAATCTGGGCAAAGGCTCTTCCGGTGCGGCCATCCAGTGCATGAATCTGATGCTGGGGATGGACGAGACGGAAGGATTAGAGTAACCTCTCTGTCGAGCGAAGCGAGACTGAGAGGTTTGAAATTAGGGGGATTTTCAGATGCAGTATAAAGAAGTTGCGGGCGGCATCTGCGCGCCCAAGGGTTTTGCAGCAGCCGGTGTCCATTGCGGCATCCGGGCAAATCACAGTGAAAAGTACGATCTGGCGCTCATCAAGGCCGACGTCCGCTGCGCCGCCGCCGGTGTTTACACCACCAACAAGGTCTGCGGCGCACCCATCAAGGTAGACCGTGCCCACCTGACGGACGGCTATGCACAGGCCATCGTGGTCAACAGCGGCAACGCCAACACCTGCGCCGCCAACGGCGTGGCACTGGCGGAGGAATGCTGTGAGCTGGTGGGCAAGGCGCTGAACATCGACGCAAAGGATGTCCTGCCCTCTTCTACCGGCGTTATCGGCCAGCCGATGGTCATCGACCCGTTTGCCCGTGGCATCCCTGCCGCCGCCGCCAAGCTGGCGGCTGACGCACAGGGCAGCACCGACGCGGCGACGGCCATCATGACCACCGATACTCACAAGAAGGAATATGCCATCCAGTTTGAGCTGGGCGGCAAGATCTGCACGGTGGGCGCCATCGGCAAGGGCAGCGGCATGATCGCCCCCAACATGGCCACCATGCTGGCATTCTACACCACCGACGCCGCCGTCTCCCCCGCCCTGCTGGAAAAGGCCCTCAAGACCGTCGTCCCCGGGACCTACAACCAGATGAGCGTCGATCTGGACACTTCCACCAACGATACCCTGATCATCATGGCCTCCGGCCTTGCGGGCAACCCGGAGATCACCGAGGAGAACGCCGACTACGACGCCTTTGTGGCCGCACTGACCGCCATCGCCGAGCATATGTGCGCTGAGCACGCCGGTGACGGCGAGGGCGCGACCCACCTCATCACCTGCGAAGTCACCCACGCCCCCGACCTCAAGACGGCCCGCGCCGTCAGCCGCAGCGTGGTCTGCTCCAACCTCTTCAAGGCCGCTGTCTTTGGCCGCGACGCCAACTGGGGCCGCATCCTCTGCGCCATCGGCTACACTCCCGGTGACTTCTCGATCGATAAGGTCTGCGTCTGGCTGTCCAGCAAGGCCGGTGAGGTCTACGTCTGCGAGAACGCCGCCTACCACCCCTACAGCGAGGACGAGGCCGCAAAGGTCCTGGCCGAGCACGATATTCTGGTCAAGGTGGATATGGGGACCGGTGACGCCAGCGCCAAGGCATGGGGCTGCGATCTGACCTATGACTATGTGAAAATCAACGGCGATTACCGCACCTGAGAAGGAGAACAGCAATGAAAAACGAAGAAATGGCCCTCCTTTTCTCGGAGGCGACCCCTTATATCCAGAAGTACCACGGCAAGACCATGGTCATCAAATACGGCGGCAACGCCATGATCAACGAGACGCTGAAAAACGCGGTCATGAACGACCTTGTCACCCTGACCCTGCTGGGCGTGCGGGTGGTTCTGGTACACGGCGGCGGCCCTGCCATCAATGAGATGCTCAAAAAAGTGGGCGTCGAGAGCCACTTTGCGGGCGGCCTGCGCGTCACCGACGACGCCACCATGGAGATCGTCCAGCAGGTGTTGGCCGGTAAGGTGAACAAAGACCTCGTGGCAAAGCTGCGGGGCCGCGGCGTCGGCCTCTGCGGCATGGACGGCCAGATGCTCCGCTGCACCGAGCTTGACCCTCAGCTGGGCCATGTGGGAGAGATCGTCCACGTGGACCCGACGCTGATCTCCAGTCTGCTGGACAGCGGCTATATCCCCGTTATTGCAACGGTGGGCATGGACGACCTGGGCCAGGCGTATAACGTCAACGCTGACACCGCCGCCGCACAGATCGCTATCGCGCTCAAGGCCGAAAAACTCGTCTCCATGACTGATATTGCGGGCCTGCTGCGGGATAAGGAAGATGAATCCACCCTCATCCCCGAGGTGGAGGTCTCCGAGATCGAGGGCTACAAGTCCGCCGGCATTATCGCGGGCGGCATGATCCCCAAGATCGGCGGCATGGCCGATGCGATCTATCAGGGCGTCCACGAGGCTGTCATCATTGATGGCCGCGTGCCGCACTCCATCCTGCTGGAGCTGTTCTCCGACCGTGGCTCCGGTACCCGCTTCTATCGCCGCAGCCATCACGAATAAGGGTTGCGCGATGCGCCGGAGTACCCTATAATAGTTGATAAGAAAACTTTCCGATATGCCAAGGCCTCCCCTCGGTAGGCAACAGCGATGACCGCCGCCAGCCGTGACGGAGAGGTTTAGCCTCGCTGCGATTCACGGCTAGGCTCTCCTTCGTACAACCTCTCAGGCTCTTCGCGCCAGCTCCCCTTGTAGGGGAGCCTTTGGCAAAGAGGGAAAGTATGTGGCTCCACCGTCAGGAGGTAGATATTATGGATTCCGAAAAAGTCTTCAAGCGGGACAACGAGTATGTCCTGCATACCTACGCACGCAACCCCATCGCCCTCGAGAAGGGCCACGGCCTCTATGCCGAAGGCCCCGAGGGGCAGAAGTACCTCGACTTCACCAGCGGCATCGGCGTCAACAGCCTGGGCTACTGCGATATGACCTGGGCCGAGGCCGTCTCCGAGCAGGCACACAAGCTGCAGCACACCTCCAACCTCTACTATACCGCCCCCTGCGGCAAGCTGGCCAAAAAGCTCTGCAAGCGCACCGGTATGAGCAAGGTGTTCTTCGGCAACTCAGGCGCAGAGGCCAATGAGGGTGCCATCAAGGCCGCCCGCAAGTACAGCTTCGACAAATACGGTGCTGACCGCTACAATGTCATCACGCTGGTCAACAGCTTCCATGGCCGTACCATTGCTACCCTGACCGCCACCGGACAGGGCGTGTTCCACAACTACTTCGGCCCCTTCAACGAGGGCTTCCAGTACGTCAAGGCCGGCGACATCGACGCCCTGACCGGCGCTACCATCACCTCCCGCGGCGTTTGCGAGGCCGTCACCAGCGCCATCGCCGCCGCCGCGAGCATGGGCTAAGGAGGGTAATCGAATATGAACGTGATGAAACAATTTAGGGACGGCCTGTTCTTCCAGAACCCCGTCACCGTCCAACTGCTGGGCATGTGCTCGGTGATGGCCATTACCACCACCCTGTTCAACGGCCTGGGCATGGGCCTGTCCGTGTTGGTGATTCTGACCCTGTCCAACATCATCATCGCGGCCCTGCGTAAGATCATCCCCAACAACATCCGCATCGCCTGCTTCATCGTGGTCATCGCCGGCTTTGTTACCATCGTTGACCTGTGCCTGCAGGCATTTATCCCGGCCCTGTCCAAGAGCTTGGGCCTGTTTATCCCCCTGATCGTGGTGAACTGTATCATTCTGGGCCGCGCCGAGTCCTTTGCCTACAAGAACGGCATCGGCGCCTCCGCGCTGGACGGTATCTTCCAGGGCCTGGGTTACACCATGGTGCTGGTCATCATGTGTGTGGTTCGCGAGTTCCTTGGAAATGGCACCATTATGGGCGGCCTGCTGGAGATCGGCGCAGAAGGACAGTTGGTCTTCGGCCTGGGCACTGCCGCAGGCATCCGCATCCTGCCCGAGGGCATTCCCGCTCTGGGCATGATTCTCCCGGTGGGCGGCTTCCTGACCCTGGCCTGCGTGATCGCAGCCATGCAGTACATCCTGAACAAGCCCAAGAAGGGCGACAAAAAGACTGAGGAGGTGGCCAAGTAATGGAGTGGACTCAGCTCTTTACCATCGCCCTGGGCGCCATCCTGGTCAATAACTTTATTGTGGCCCAGTTCCTGGGCATCTGCCCCTTCATGGGTGTTTCCAAAAAGATCGAGACTGCCTCCGGCATGGGGCTGGCGGTTATCTTCGTCATGGGCCTGGCCTCCGCCATCTGTTGGCCCATCAATGAGCTCATTCTGGTTCCCATGGGCCTGACCTTCATGCAGACCGTGACCTACATTCTGGTCATCGCCTCTCTGGTGCAGTTCATCGAGATGTTCCTCAAGAAGGCCATGCCCTCCCTCTATGAGGCCCTGGGTGTGTACCTGC
>ENA-OVGI01001482-OVGI01001482.1-human-gut-metagenome-genome-assembly--contig:-NODE-1482-length-11422-cov-7.201372_pt1 | contig 11422 bp, 10 predicted proteins | sample MGYA00237771_ERZ505421 | MGnify/ENA primary metagenome ERZ505421 (study PRJEB26158, sample SAMN06016378) | human gut metagenome | biome: human gut; feature: ankylosing spondylitis patient; material... | reverse complement strand
GTCAAAGTTTTCCAGGATTTTCCTTGTTTCCAGAGCGGATTGGTAAGACAATTAGAATATCTTCTTTTAAATTTTTAAAATAATTTAAAAGGATTCTAATTTCAAAAAATAAATCTCTACAGTGCACTGGTAGCTGTTAAGCCTGGGGCGGTAGCGTGTCTGATAATGCCCTCACTGGAAGGCGAATTCAAATGCTAAACTTCACTTATGGTGCGTGAATGAAGAAAAAATTGATCATAATCGGGGCTGGTGGGTTTGCTAAAGCAGTAATAGATAGTCTGGATCATAATGAATACGTTCTTGAAGGGTTTGTTGATTCACTGAAATCCGGAATGCATCAAGGATATCCTATCGTTGGTCATTCATTAAGTGATATTAGTTTGCCAACTGAGTACTATTATTTTATTGCCATTGGTGATCCTGATGATAGAGCATTATGGTTAAGTCAAATACGAGATCTAAAGCTTGAAACGATAAATGTCATTGATAAAACAGCAATTGTATCAACAAGATCTTCAATCGGAACATGTATTTACATTGGGAAAATGGCTATAGTAAATTGTGATTCAGAATTAGAGGATGGAGTCGTAATTAATACTAGAGCCTTGATAGAACATGGGAATCATATTTCATATTGTACGAATATTTCAACTAATGTAGTCCTTAATGGTGATGTATATGTTGGAGAGAAAAGTTTTATAGGTAGTTGTACTGTTGTAAATGGGCAAATAAAAATAGGAAGCTCGACAATTGTTGGATCTGGATCAGTAGTAATACGAAACATCCCTAATAATGTTGTTGTTGCAGGAACACCAACAAGATTAATAAGAGAAAGGTAAGCAAATGAATAAAATATATATTGTGGCTGAAATTGGATGTAATCATAATGGTGATTTTAATCTTGCAAAAAAAATGGTTGAAGAAGCCAAAAAAGCTGGTGTTGATGCAGTCAAATTTCAGACTTTTAAAGCTGATCAATTAATTTCGAAATACGCACCTAAGGCAGAGTATCAGATAAAAGTAACTGGTAATCAGGAATCCCAATTAGAAATGACAAGGAAGCTTGAGCTGCCTTATGAAGAGTTTATAAAGCTTGAAGAATATGCAAAAGAGTTAGGACTTGATGTCTTTTCAACACCATTTGATTTTGAATCTATCGATTTTCTTGCTTCAAGAAATCAAAAAATGTGGAAAATACCTTCAGGTGAATTGCTTAATCTCCCGTATCTTGAAAAAATAAGCAGATTGCCGATTGAGGGAAAAGAGATTGTATTGTCAACAGGAATGGCCACAATTGAAGAAATCAAAGCAAGTGTAAATGTTCTTACTAAAAATGGAATGGCTCCTGAAAAGATCACAATATTACATTGTAACACTGAATATCCTACACCATATGAAGATGTAAATTTAAACTCAATTATTGGTCTAAAGAATGAATTTAAAGGATATAACGTTGGCTTTTCTGACCATTCACCAGGTTATTATGCAGCTATTGCATCAGTTCCGTATGGAATTACATTCATCGAAAAACATTTTACTCTAAATAAAAATTTTGAAGGGCCTGATCATAAGGCATCAGTTACACCAGATGAGCTACGATTATTGTGTGAGGGGATTCGGGCTGTTGAAAAATGTTTAGGAAGCTATGCGAAAATAGTAACAAAATCTGAACAAAAAAATAAGATAGTAGCAAGAAAGTCCATAGTGGCAAAATACAACATTAAAAAAGGTGAAATATATACGATTGATAATATCACCACAAAGCGGCCAGGAAACGGAATTAGTCCTATGTATTGGTATGATATCTTAGGCAAGAAGGCGGAAAAAAATTTCGATGAGGATCAATTAATAAGTCATTCTGGATTCGATGAACAGGAGATCTAATTTAAATGACTAATAGGATAGCGATAATTCCGGCTAGAGCGGGATCAAAAGGGTTACCAAATAAAAATGTTTTAATGTTAATAGATAAACCTCTTATAGCTTATACTATAGAGGCGGCAAAAGAATCGCAGTGCTTTAATAAAATTATTGTTTCAACAGATTCATTAGAATACAAAAGTATCGCTGAGAGATACGGTGCAGAAGTTATTATTAGAAGTGAAGAGCTTGCATCAGATACTGCAACTACATATATGGTTATAGAGAATGTATTGAGTCACAATAAAGATTGTGACTATTTTATGTTATTACAACCGACGTCTCCTTTTAGAAATGCCCATCATATAAAGGAAGCCATTACGCTTTTTGAGGGGGATGTTGAAGCCAATTTTTTAGTTTCAATGACAGAAAGCGAAATATCCTCAGATTTAATGAAAACTTTAGATTCCTCAATGCGACTGAGTAATTTCAATAATGACTACAGTGGCTATAGACGACAAGATAATCAAAAAGAATACAGTCCCAATGGCGCAATTTTTATTGGCACAGTTGAAGAGTATCTTAAAAAGAAACATTTTTTTGGCGCTGATAGCTTGGCTTATATTATGAATAAGGCTGATTCAATAGATATTGATGATAGGCTGGATTTTGAATTTGCTATTTCACGGATGTTACAAAAAAATAAAAATAAAATAGACAAAGAAGCTGTTGCGCGACGAATTAAACAAAAATTTTCGATAACTCATGCCATAAAACCGATCACATTAATAGGTCACTCCATATTTGATAACTGGGAGTTATCTGATTTAGCAGGTAAGGAGGTAAATAATTATGGTGTCTCAGGTATTACATCTGAAGATTATTATAACCTTATCCTTGATGCTAATCTCATAAAAGAAATTGGTGATGTGGTTTTTTTAATGTTGGGTACAAATGATATTGTTATTCAGGGTTGGGATGAGAATGACACCTTAAGATGGCTCATGAAAATAATTGATAAAATAGTAAAACTTAATCCAAATGTAATTATCTACTTTTTATCATTGCCTCCAGTTAATGGAAGGGTTGATAGAAATAATAAAGTCATTGAGCATTTGAATGCTTTCTTGCTTAAGGGTTTAGATAAAATTAATCACGTCAGATGGGTATCACTTTCTGATATGTTTTATGATGACTTCGGGAATTTATCTGCTGATTTTACATATGATGGGTTACATTTCAACGGAAAAGCATATAGACAACTAAAAAAAGAACTTATGGAGTTAATAAAATGAAAAAAATTTTATATGTAACAGGTTCTCGTGCTGAATATGGAATAATGAAAAGATTATTACAGCAACTAAAAGAAGATGATAGTATAGATCTATCTATAGTTGCAACAGGAATGCACTGTGATAAGAAGTATGGAATGACATACAAAGTTATTGAAAATGATGGTTTTCGTGTCGATAAAATAATAGATATCGAGATTAATAATGACACGAACGCTGAGATAATAAAAACCATGTCGAGATGTTTATCTGAATTTGGTATATATTTTCAAGATAATAAGTTTGATGCTGTGATGATACTTGGGGATAGGTATGAAATCATGTCGGTAGCATTAGCAGCAGCTATGCATAACTTACCAATTATTCATTTTCATGGAGGTGAGAAAACTTTAGGTAATTATGACGAATTTATTAGGCATTCAATCACTAAAATGAGTTCATTACATCTGGCCTCAACGCATGAATACAGAAAAAGGATAATTCAGATGGGGGAGCATCCATCTAACGTTTATGATATAGGTGCTCTTGGAGCTGAAAATTCACTTTTACTTACTCTACCACCAAAAGATGTTCTTGAACAAAAATTTGGAGGGTTATCTAAACCTTATTTTATGGTTGTTTTTCATCCTGAAACGCTTAGTGGTGTTTCTCCTGAAATTCAAGTTCAATCTTTATTAAAAAGTTTACACACCTTCATTAAAAAATATAATTTTGTTTTCATTGGTTCTAATTCTGACACTGGTTCAGACAAAATTACACAAAAAATTAAAGATTTTTGTAAAGAGAATAATACGAAATATTTTGTTTCTATACTACCAGAGGAATATCTTGCACTATGTAAGTACTCGCAAGGTTTAATAGGTAATTCTTCTTCTGGTTTAATTGAAGTTCCTTCGCTTGGAGTACCCACAGTTAATATTGGAGACAGGCAAAAAGGGAGGGTTCACGGAGCTACTGTTATAAATTGTGAATGCAGTACTGAAGGCATTTCTGAAGCAATAAAAAAATGCTTAGATGAACATTACATTAATGGTATTAAGAATGCGGTGAACCCTTATTATAAACATAATGTGATGAATAATGCCTATAAGCATATCAAAGAATTCCTGTTAAGTAATCATGAACAATATAAGGATTTTTACGATGTGTCATTTGAACTTTAAGGTAACAGCCCTAAGTTTATTTAAGCCTTACTGTAAACCAGGTGTTTAAAAATAGACAAACCTTTCGTAGTATAGAGCTATATAATGAAAATGAGAAATAATGTATTTGTTTTTGATTCTCCATATTGCTTGCTTATTTATTGTATATTATTTAACCATCAATTGCATGATACTATATATATATATTCAGATAATGTTTCGCTTCGTGATATAAATTTCCCAGGTAAAGAGCAATATATAATTAAAAAAGGGAACAACAAAACTAGTAAAATATTTTATTATTTTTGTTTTTTATTCAGGTTGATAATAAATCCTAAGTTAAGAAAATTAATTTCTAATAGAAAAGACTATCGATTTTTAGGGCAAGATCATCTTTTTTTTTCTAAACCCTTCTTAAACGAGTTCATCTTGCTTGAGGACGGCTTGGCAAATTATAGATACCCACATTATTCTCGTCTATATAAACTTATAATAGGAGGCCATACATTTGGGCGCTCTACCAAAGTAAATAAAATACTTCTTTCTGGAATGATTGATATAATTGATCCAACTATAAATGACAAAGTTGAGTTTTTTGACCTTATTGCGGCTTGGGAAAAACTTAATTCAGTACAAAAAAAAGAAATTAATCATATCTTTAATTACTGTATCGAAGATGAATTGGTTGCTGACGTCATGATTTTAACTCAGCCTTTAAGTGAAGATGGTTTTATTAGTGAAAATGAAAAAATCAGATTATACGATGAAATAATAAAAGAGTATGATGATAAAAAAATAGTAATAAGACAGCATCCTCGCGAATTGACGGATTATTCATTATATTTTAAAGATGTGAAAGTGAACAAGGTTAAGGCTCCTGTTGAATTAGTAGTGCTTAATTCTCCAATGATTAAAACAGTTGTTACTCTATTCTCTGGGGGAATATTTAACATTCCATGTCGCGAAAAAATATTCAAAGGAACATCATTTAGTCCTTTATTATCAAAACATTTTGGTAATATATCAAATAAATTTGAAGTTAAAGGTAAGAAATGACATCTTATTTCATATATAATTTTTATGTATTATTTGCAATTATCTTTGCTTACGTTCATGAAAGAATTAACTTATTTACTTCACGAGGTGTCAAGTTTTTAAGCATAGGATGTGTATTTTGTTCCTTGTTTTTATTATCTGCGCTACGTTTTGATGTAGGTCCTGACTATGAAACGTATGTATATATATATAAAAATATAGTAGCAGGTAGAATAGATATTACATATGATAAATACTTTTTTGGATATCTGTCTACTTTATTTAGTTCATTAGATCGAGGTTATGTTCTTGTCTTTGCAGTCTACTCATTTTTAACCTTGTTTTTTGTGTTCAAAGTTATTTTGGAGAGAAAGATATTCTTATGGGGAATAATAGTTTTTTGCTTTGTTGGTTTTTATTTAGATTCACTTGACCGTATCAGACAAGTATTAGCCGTTGCCATATTTTTGTATTCAATAAAATTTATAGAAAAAAAAGAGCCTTTAAGATATTTTATAGCCATTATCATTGCTAGTTTTTTCCATTTATCTGCATTAATGTTAATGCCTGTTTATTTTTATAATCGATTTAAATTTGAACCATTAACTTTAATAATCGGTTTATTTGGTTTGTTAGTGTTGTATCTTTCAGGTTTTACAACGAAAATACAAGCCTTAATATATAATAATATACCATATTATAATGAAATATATGGCAATAGCCAATTTGCACATTTGCAAGGAGGGTTCGGCACTGGACTTGGGTTTGTTTTTCACATCTTTCTAATAATGTTTTCAATTTATAATCTTAAAGATAATTATATATTAAGAAATTTATTGTTTACTGCTGGGTTATTAATGATAATTGCCCCGGGTAATTTAAATATAATGAGGTTTGGGCAATATTTTTATATATCATTGATTATTGCTTTACCATTAGCCATCAAAAGCCTTAAAAAGGAATACAGTTATAATCTTCTTTATAAGTGTTTATTTTTTTGTTTGCTTTTTATTTTTTTTCAATCGCAACAAAGTAGAAATAACTACTCATATCAATCTATCTTTTCAGATAGCTTTAACTCCGAATTATTTACTCCACGATCATCGGATAGAACAATTATCAATCACTAATCTATATGAAAAATATACTATTTATTAATAACGCTTTAAGCGGAACAGGTGGGGCTAGAGTTATTCTTAATTTAGCTAAGTCTCTTCGGAATAGAGGTCATAAAGTAGCATTACTTCTTGATCGCGTTGATAATATACATTATAAAATAGATGATGGGATAGAGATTTATGTTAGAGATAAGTTTAAAATAAAAAAAGTGAATCCTTCAACTATAAGTAAAAATGATTCGCAAGCTTTCTTTACTAATCAAAGTAATTCTGTTTTTTTTAATTTTATAAAACTATATGCTAAGAAATTAAAGAGTTTTTTTTATTTTTTAAAAGCTCCATGCGAGATGTATGCATTTAAGAAATTTATTAACACTAAAAAATTTGATGCAATTGTTAATAATAATGTATATGTCAATGTTGATAGAATTTATTTTGAGAGTAAATTATCTAATAACTATTACGTCAACTTTCATAACAGTCCAATTGAGATATTCAGTAGAAGAGAATTTAGTACTTTACTTCCATTGAGCAAAATATTTCGTAATGTTAAATTACTTTCTGTATCAAAAGGAATTGCAGATGAGTTACTGACCTTAAAAGGTTTCAATGATAAAGAGATTATAACTATATATAATCCTTTTAATTTTACTGAACTAGAAGGTAATTCAAGAATCCAATGTGAAGGAAATATACCCTTACCAAAGGAATTTATTGTGACTGTCTCTACATTAACGGATAGAAAGAGAGTTGATAGAACAATAAAAGCTATGCCCAAAATTATAAGAGAGTATGGAGAAATAGATTTACTTATTATTGGCGAAGGACAACTTCGCAATGATTTGCAAAATTTAGTCAAGGAACTTAATATTGAAAAATATGTTCATTTCTTAGGTTTTCAGACTAATCCATACTATTTTATTAATAAAGCTCAGCTTCTAATTTTGAGTTCTGATTCAGAAGGATTACCTACCGTAATTATAGAGTCACTAATATTAGGCACGCCGGTATTAAGTACTGATTGTCCTACTGGACCAAATGAAATTCTTGTAAACTGGGGTGACGAATCATTAGTTTCTCTTACAAAAACCTCTGATGAGAACAATATATGCAATGAGCTTGCCGAAAAAGCCATCAGACTTTTATGTAAGAAATATGATAAGAAATATGTAAAACATAAATCAGACCTGCAAAGATTCGACGAAAAAAAAATCTCCACATCATGGGAGATATTATTTTAATGAATATGTTAAAATATATACAGCCAATATTATCACTTTTATTAAGAATGGTTACTGTTATTTCTTCGTTCCTTTTTAGCTGGATTGTGGCTCGACTTTTTGGTGCGGAAAGTGCTGGTACTATTTTCTTCTATATAACAATTATTACAATTTTTGTGACCATTGCTTCTCAAGGTGCTGAGCTTGGGATCGCGAAGGCAGTAGCACGTTTAGCCGGAAATGAGAAAAAACAAATCGGTGTATTAAGAAGTGTTGTCTTAAGAACAAATAAAATGTTTTTAATTTTGTCACCAGCATTTTTATTTTATTTGTTATATGAAGGCTATGAAATAAACAATTTAATTATTTTGTTTGTTTTAATGTTGATACTAGGATATTGTTTTCTTTATATGAATATTCTTTCATTTTTCTATCAAGGAATAGGAAATATAACGATGATGATCCTTAGTCAACGGGCTATTTTTAATCTATTCTCGTTTTTATTGATTGCGTTTCTATGGGGAGTATTTTATTTAGAAAATAAAAAATTATCATTCATGACGCTAGAACAACAGTTCGTGATTATTACTATTGCAGGATTAATATCCTTTGGATTGTTGTATTTATATCATAGATTGACATCGAATTATTCACCTTTATATTATAAACCAGAAGGGTTTGATAAATCCTGTAAAGAGCTATTTAAAATTCAGCTTCTGCAAATAATTACAATGTATGGCTCACAAATTATTATTAATATTTTTTCGGTCAAAGCAGATATCGCAGGTTTTATTGTCGCGCAAAGAATTTCAACTTTACTTGGTTTTTTTGTATTAGCAATAAGTGGTGTCATTTCAAGTCAGGTTTCTAGGGCGTATAGTTTAAAGGATTTTACATCCATTCATAAAAGTGCGTATCATTCAGTTTTATTTTCTTCATTTTTGGGAGTGCCTGTAGCAGGAATTTTGATTCTATATTCTAAAGAATGTTTATTACTATTTGGAAATGATTTCTATCAATATCAGGCAGTTTTGATAGTATTAATAGTATCTCAAGTGTTTAATTGCTTAACTGGTGCATGTGATATAATTCTCATGTTTATCGATGGGGAAAAAGAGCATAAGAAAAATGTCCTTACGGGAACCTTTCTTGCAATAGTTCTTTCCTTTATATTGATTCCTATATATTCAGCTTTAGGCGCAGCTATTGCAACTGCTTTTTCAGCAATTATAGTTAACATTCTTGATGTGATATCTATTAAGAAAAAAGCTGGTTTTTGGATTTTTAAAACTGTATAAAACATTCAGGGTTTGTATATCATAATGAAATTTAGCGTTCTGTTATCCCTGTATTACAAAGAGTCTGCACTTTTTCTGCATGATTGTTTAGAAAGTATAGCAAGCAATACATGCGCACCTGATCAAATTGTAATTGTCTTTGATGGTTATATTAGTGATGATTTGCTACATGTTGTTAATGAATTTTCATCACGTTTACCCATTGATATTGTGCGATTAAGTAATAATGTTGGTCTAGGTAAGGCTCTTAATCATGGTCTACAGTATTGTCGCAATGAACTGATTTTTAGGATGGATACTGATGATATTTGTTTGCCTGAACGGTTCGCTCTTCAACTTAGCTATATGAAATCACACCCTGAAGTTGTTCTTTTGGGAAGTGCCATTGAAGAATTTGATAATACAATGAAAATTAGGCAAGGAAAAAGATTTTCAGTTATATACCATGAAGATATAAAAAAATTTGCAAAAAAAAGAAATCCTTTCAACCATATGACTGTTGTTTTCAGAAAGTCCGTAATTGAAAAGCTTAGTGGATATCAACATCATTATCTAATGGAAGATTATAACTTATGGCTTAGGATACTTGCAGCCGATTATCGCACTCATAATTTGAGTGAGGTTCTTGTTAATGTTCGGGCAGGCAGAAATATGCTGTGTCGACGGAAAGGTTATTCCTATATTAAGAGTGAGATTCTTTTGGCGAAATTAAAATATGAATTACAGTTGGATAATCTGACAGGTGTCATATATACAGGTGTAATTCGTATTATCCCTAGAATATTGCCTGTTTCATTACTGAAATTAGTATACAATATATTGCGGAAATAATTTCCTCCGCTCATTTACTATTGTAATATCACTTTTATTAAGCTTTTCAAATCAACTTAGTTACGTTAGTATTTAATATACTTTACCCGCTCCGGCGGTGCCCCCTGACAGGAGTAAACAATGTCAAAGCAACAGATTGGCGTAGTCGGTATGGCAGTGATGGGGCGCAATCTTGCGCTCAACATCGAAAGCCGTGGTTATACCGTCTCTATTTTCAACCGTTCCCGTGAAAAGACGGAAGAAGTGATTGCCGAAAATCCAGGCAAGAAACTGGTTCCTTACTATACGGTGAAAGAGTTTGTTGAATCTCTGGAAACGCCTCGTCGCATCCTGTTAATGGTGAAAGCAGGTGCAGGCACGGATGCTGCTATTGATTCTCTCAAGCCATACCTCGATAAAGGTGACATCATCATTGATGGTGGTAACACCTTCTTCCAGGACACCATTCGTCGTAACCGTGAGCTGTCTGCAGAAGGTTTTAACTTTATCGGTACTGGTGTTTCCGGTGGTGAAGAAGGTGCGCTGAAAGGACCTTCCATCATGCCTGGTGGCCAGAAAGAAGCCTATGAACTGGTTGCACCGATCCTGACCAAAATCGCCGCAGTGGCTGAAGATGGGGAGCCATGTGTTACCTATATTGGTGCCGATGGCGCAGGTCACTATGTGAAAATGGTTCACAACGGTATTGAATACGGTGATATGCAGCTGATTGCTGAAGCCTATTCTCTGCTAAAAGGGGGCCTGAACCTCACCAACGAAGAACTGGCGCAGACCTTTACCGAGTGGAATAACGGTGAACTGAGCAGCTACCTGATCGACATCACCAAAGATATCTTCACCAAAAAAGATGAAGACGGTAACTACCTGGTTGATGTGATTCTGGATGAAGCAGCAAATAAAGGTACGGGCAAATGGACCAGCCAGAGTGCGCTGGATCTCGGCGAACCGCTGTCGCTGATTACCGAGTCTGTGTTTGCACGTTATATCTCTTCTCTGAAAGATCAGCGTGTTGCCGCATCTAAAGTTCTCTCTGGCCCGCAAGCACAGCCAGCAGGCGACAAGACTGAGTTCATCGAAAAAGTTCGTCGTGCTCTGTATCTGGGCAAAATCGTTTCTTACGCTCAGGGCTTCTCTCAGCTGCGTGCTGCGTCTGAAGAGTACAACTGGGATCTGAACTACGGCGAAATCGCGAAGATTTTCCGTGCTGGCTGCATCATCCGTGCCCAGTTCCTGCAGAAAATCACCGATGCCTATGCCGAAAATCCGCAGATCGCTAACCTGCTGTTGGCTCCATACTTCAAGCAAATTGCCGATGACTATCAGCAGGCGCTGCGCGATGTTGTTGCTTATGCAGTACAGAACGGTATCCCGGTTCCCACCTTCGCCGCTGCGGTTGCCTATTATGACAGCTACCGTGCCGCTGTTCTGCCTGCGAACCTGATCCAGGCACAGCGTGACTATTTCGGTGCACATACTTATAAGCGCATTGATAAAGAAGGTGTGTTCCATACTGAATGGCTGGATTAATCTTATTTAACTAACAATAAATTGAGGCCTGGCGTATATTGCGCCGGGCTTTTTTTTGCCAATTATCTTATAGACTAAATTTCACTGCTTAATATTAAC
>ENA-OVGI01001458-OVGI01001458.1-human-gut-metagenome-genome-assembly--contig:-NODE-1458-length-11625-cov-7.016162_pt1 | contig 11625 bp, 10 predicted proteins | sample MGYA00237771_ERZ505421 | MGnify/ENA primary metagenome ERZ505421 (study PRJEB26158, sample SAMN06016378) | human gut metagenome | biome: human gut; feature: ankylosing spondylitis patient; material... | reverse complement strand
CGGTTCTGGATGGCATCGGTGCAGCCCTTGTTGCAGCTGATGCAGCGGCGGATATCGCAGGCCTTACCGGCAGCGATCTTTGCGCCCCAATCAGGGTCTGCCAGCAACGGACGGCCAACAGCCACCATATCAGCCATGCCGCTCTCGATGACACGCTCTGCCATCTCGGCATCCACGATACGGCCCACGGCGCTGACCGGCACATTGACAGCCTTTTTGATGTCCCCGGCGATCCTGACAAAGAAGCCGTAGGGCTGCACACCCATGGGAGGAATGGTATCGGCCATGTTGCCGGTGTGGTTGGCCTGGGCAACGTGGAACATATCCACGCCGTCCTCCACCAGCCACTGGGCAAACTGCACGGCATCGGCTTCGTCAATGCCGCCCTTGCCGCGCTGCGGGGTGACGATGGACAGCTTGTAGTCGATGACCATATCCGGCACAGCCTTGCGGATGGCGCGGGTCAGCATACGGGCAAAGCGGACGCGGTTCTCCAGACTGCCGCCGAACTTATCGGTGCGGTGGTTCATGCGGGTGGAGCACAGGCAGCCGTTCAGGCGGTCGCCGTGGATCTGGATCACGTCCACACCGGCCTTCTGGGCACGCACTGCGCAGGCGCACATCTTATCGATGATGGACATCAGCATCTCCTCGCTGACCTCATCGGTAAAGAACATCATGTCGTGATGCAGGCGCTGACGCATCTCGTCAAACTTCTTCTGCATGAACAGGCTGTTGATGGCGTCCACATCGTACTCCGGGTGGAAGAGCTGGACGCCCAGCTTGGTACCGTAGGCGTGTACGCTGTCGGCCAGTGCCTTGAAGGCAGGGATCTGGCTGTCGTCAAACAGCTTGGGGGTGGGAGAAAAGCTGTTGATGGGTGCCACATCGCCCAGAACGATGTAACCCACGCCGCCCTTTGCCAGACGGGTGTAAAAGCCCATGTCCTGCTCGCTGATCATGCCGTTCTTCTCGTAGCCGGTGGTCAGCGGGGGGAACATGATGCGGTTCTTAAAGGTCTGTCCGCCCACTACAATGGGCTGCAGGATCATGTTTTCCATACAAATGCCTCCTTACAGATGTGCTTTGATGAATGCGGCGGTCTTTTCCTCCACGGCGGCACGAGCGGTCAGCGTGGCAAAGTTGTGTCCGCCGCCTGCAATGGTGTCCACCTCGGGTGCGGTGTACCCCTCGGCATAGCGGCTGCAGGTGCCCTCGTCCACCAGACGGTCATCGTCGGCCCGCAGCAGAAGCACCGGGCCGTTGTAGCCCTTGGCCTCGGTAAAGGGATCGGGGTGCTTGGCCATCTCGTAGTTAAAGGCCATCTTGTAGCACAGACCCTCCATGTCGGTGTAGTCCCTGCCGGTCTGCACAACGCCGTCGGCACGCTGTGCGCAGCCGAACCACATCCCGGCGCCCGGGCACAGCAGGATCAGGCCGTGGGGCTGGATGACCGGTGCGCAGGAAGCGGCAATGTAGCCGCCCATGCTCTGGCCGGAGAGGAACAGCTTTTCGCTGTCCACATAGGGCTGCTCAGCTGCCCATGCAAAGATATCCTGTGCATCGGTGTGCAGGCCGTCGAAGCTCATATCCTCGAACTCGCCGTCGCTCTCGCCGTTGCCGTAGAAATCGAACCGGGCGCTGCCGATGCCCTGCGCTGCCAGAGCGCGGGACAGGTGGGTGTACATGGACTTGTAGCCGCTGCAGCTGCCGGCAAAGCCGTGCAGATGCACCACAAAGGGCACCTTGCCCTCCGTATCAGGCAGGGTCACGATGCCGCGCAGGGTGTAGCCATTGCGGTTTTGAAACTGGACCTGTAAGATCTTCATGGTTTACTTGCTCTCCTTTGCGGCGCGGCGAGCCTTCAGCTCGGTCAGCATCTCAGCAGTCTTCTGCTTGGTCAGGGGGTAGACGAAGAACAGGATGGCAACTGCAATGCCGTAGCCCAGGAAGTAGACGCCGGTGTAGCTCTTCCAGATGGCGTTCACAACACCTGCGGTCTGCACAGCGCCAGCGGTAACGTTGTAGCCGATGGCACCCAGCACAAAGCTGGACAGGCTGCCGGAAATGGCGCTTGCAAGCTTGCGGAAGAAGGAATAGGTGGAGTAAACGATGCCCTCGTTGCGCTCGCCGGTCTGCAGCTCGTGGTAGTCGATGGCGTCGTTGACCATAGCCCAGATCAGCACCTGCATGCCGGAAGCGCCCAGATAGCAGATACCGTTGATGACGATGAAGGCCACGGGGTTATGGACGGGGAAGAAGAACAGGATGCCGAACACGATGGCGGCAAAGCCGGCACCCATGCAGCACCACTCCTTCTTGCCGAACTTGTTGGCCAGAGGCTGGGTGATGGCAAAGGACAGCACAGCGTACAGCACGCTCAGCATGCCGGAGACAGCCTGGATCTTGACGTTGCCGAAGAAGTCCTTGTACAGATAGGTGTTCAGGCCGTTGACCACGGAAGCGCCGATCATGCCGGTCAGGCTGAAGAACATCACGCCCAGCAGAGCCTTGTTGTGAGAGATCTCCTTGAGCACGTGCAGGTAGTTCAGCTTTTCGCCCTGCGGACGCTCGGGCACTTCCACGCGCTCCTTGCACCACACGCAGGTGATCTGCAGGCACAGCAGACCCAGCATAGCGCAGATGCAGGCCAGCATCAGGAAGCGGCCAGCCACGGGCTTGTTGTCCACATACAGGAACAGGGGGCCGATCATGACCATGACGGTCATGAAGATGGTGCCGCCCAGGCTGCGGTAGCGGGACAGTGCGGTGCGCTGGCTCACATCATCGGTCATCACGCTGGACAGGGTGCCGAAGGGCACGTTGACGCAGGTGTACAGTGCCTCGTACAGAACGTAGGTGACGAACATATAGGCCAGACGCAGGCCGTAGTTGATATTGCCCACATTGACAAAGCCAAGTATGCACAGCACTGCCATGGGGAACGAGAAGGCGCGGATCCAAGGGATGAACTTGCCGCCCTTGGTGGCCTTGCGGGAGTCCACGATCGCGCCGATGATGGGGTCATTGACGGCATCCCAGATCTTGGTGACCAGCAGCAGGATACCCACATGGAAGGGGTTGACCTGCAGGATCAGGGTGTAGAAGATCGACAGATACATGGCGCGGTACTGCTCCGTGAAGCAGCAGCCCAGATCGCCCAGTGTATAGCCGATCTTGTCCTTCATAGAGAAGGGCCGAACGGTCTTTTTCTGGTCCATTGCGTTTTATCCTCCTTAAAAAAACAGATGAAACCACGAGGCTTTTCACACAAGCCTCTTCTCTTCAATTGCATTATACGTTAATTTTGCGTCAAAGCATATCCAAAAAATGATTGAAAACTATCGCAAATTGATGTATTATGCAATTATGACAGTTGTACTTTTCAGTTGTGTACAACAAACTGTCGCATCTGACAGTTCCACGGAGGGAATTTTGGTGAATTATACAGCCAAACGTTATCTTTTTGAACAAAGCACGGTTCGGGAATTCTTTTCCGGCGCGTATTATGACCTGTTTCTGGTCATGCGGGGCAGCGGTGTGTTCCGGTGCAGCGAGGTGGTGCTGCCCGCCCAGCAGCAGAATCTGATCATCCTCAAGCCCGGGCAGGGCGGCAGACTGGAATATGCCGGAGCCTACGGCCCGCTGGAGATCATCCGGGTGCAGTTGTCTCCCCAGATGCTGGCGCAGTTGTCGGATGAGGACACTGACTTTGAAAAAAGCTTCAACGTGGTGCCCTTCCGGCAGGTGGCTGTCCGGCCGGACAGCCAGATCTATATGCTGCTGAAGAATCTTGCCCGGAAGCTGCTGATGCTCCCCCAGGAGAGCAGCCAGTTCGGCGCGGCGGCGTTCGAGCACGGCATCCTGCAGATGTTCGTGGTGCTGGCGCTGCGTGCCTGCATCCATGCCGAATTCCACACCGCTTCGGTCAGCCGCCACCACCTGATGCTGGATGAGGTTTTCCTCTTTATTCAGGCGCACCTCACCGAGGAACTGACGCTGGAGCGTCTGGAAAAGGAGTTTTTCGTCTCCCGGGAGCATATTGCCCGGGAATTCAAACGCCAGACCGGCCAGACCGTGCACCGCTACATCGTAAAGGCCCGGCTGGACCGCTGCTGCACCCTCATTGAGCAGGGCCTCCCCATCACCGAGGTGTACAAGACCAGCGGTTTCGGGGGCTACAACCACTTTTTCCGCGCCTTTAAAAAGGAGTACGGCATGACACCCAAGGAATATTTCAGCACCACCCGGCAGGATGCCCGGGGATGAACCTTTGCAAAAGAAGTCCCGTCTGCAATTTTTGTGCAGGCTGAAACGTATCCTGTATAAAACGGCAGCTGCCGTTTTTCAACGAACGATCTCCATTGCTGACAGGAGGGAAGCTCTATGAAACTTTCTGCTGATTATCGTGCCCTTGCGCTGAATGCCCTGCGTGGCAGATGGAAGACAGCTGTTCTGGCCGGACTGATCGCCAGTTTGCTGGGAGCCAACATTGTGAGCAGCTCAGACAGGGTCATCTCCAACATGAGCCAGAACGCCAACGGCGACACCCCGGGGTTTGCCGGGCTGCTTTCCACCGGCAGCGGCGGTGTGCTGGCGGTTCTCGTGATCTGCATCCTTGCCTGGGCAGTGTTCACCCTCATCGTGAGCGGTGCGGCGCGGCTGGGCTACGCCCGGTTCAACCTGAACCTTGCAGACGGCAGGGACGCTGCCCTCTCCGACCTCGCTTCTCAGAAGCACCGCCTGTGGGACGGCTTCTGCATGAATTTCCTGCAGGGGCTTTATGTGGCGCTCTGGTCGCTGCTGCTGTTCATCCCCGGCGTGGTAAAAGCCTACAGCTATGCCATGACCCCCTATATCATGGCCGAGCACCCCGGCCTGACGGCCAACGAAGCCATCACTGAATCCCGGCGCATCATGGACGGCAACAAGTGGCGGCTGTTCTGCCTCGATCTCAGCTTTCTGGGCTGGGAGCTGCTCTGCACCCTGCCCATGCTGGTCGGCTTCTCTCTCGTCTTTGCCTTCACCCGCTCGGCGGATACGGTCCTCGTTCCGCTGATCCTGCTGTCCATCCCGCTGAGCGCCGGCTTCTTCTTTCTGCACCCCTACGAGGAAGCGGCCTGGGCGATCTTTTACCGGGATATCACCGCCGCACCTTCTGACACCGAGGAAATCTGAGAATGAAACACACCGCCTGCTATCACCTGCCCGGACTGTTCGAGTTCTACGAGCTCTACCGCCTGTTCCTGCCCCTGTTCCGGGAGCACCGGGAATATTTTTATGACTGGTGCGAGATCGGCTCCATCTACGGCGCGCCGCCGGACTGCATCTGGGGCGGGGGCCGCGTGGAGGCCGGGGAGCACTCCCCCGCCGAAGTTCTGGCTCTGACCCAGGAATACGGCATCTCTGCCCGGCTCACATTCAGCAATTCCCTGCTCCGCCCGGAGCACCTCTCAGACCGGAAATGCAACGCAGTGTGTCAGCAGTTTGCCCAGCGGGGCACTGTGCAGAATGGGGTCATCGTCCACTCCGAGCTGCTTTTGAACTACCTGCAGCAGCATTACCCGGAGCTTTATCTCGTATCCTCCACCACCAAGGTCCTGACGGATCTTCAGGCGTTTCAGGCAGAGGTCCGGCGGCCGGAGTTCCGGTATGTCGTGCCGGACTTCCGGCTGAACAAGTCCTTCGATGCCCTGGATACGCTCTCCCAGCCCGAAAAGGACAAGGTAGAATTTCTCTGCAATGAGTGCTGCTGGTTCGGCTGCACCGAGCGCAGGCGCTGCTACGAAGCCGTCAGCCGCAAAAATCTGGGGGAGGTCTGCGAACATCGGTGCACCGCCCCCGGCGCGCAGGAGGGCTACCGCTTTTCCAAGGCGATGGAAAACCCCGGGTTCATCGGCACTGCGGACATCCGGGAGCGCTATCTGCCGTTGGGCTTTTCCAATTTCAAGCTGGAAGGGCGCGGGCTGGGCAGCGCGCTGGTGCTGGAGTTTCTGCTCTATTATCTGACCCGGCCGGAGTATCAGATCCATGTCCGGGAGGCGATCTATCTGGACAACATGCTAGACCTCTTTTAAGGGTTGCACCACCGGCGCAGTGTGGTATAATCAGCATAACAGAGCACCCGCAAGCGGCGCTCTGTTCCGTCCAATCCAAGTCAGGAGGAGATCGTTATGGAATTCACTCAGCTTATTGCACAGCGGTATTCCTGCAAAAATTTTGGTGCAGGCAAGGTAGATGCTGCAGCACTCCACACCATTCTGGAGGCCGGTCGGCTGGCACCCACCGCCAAGAACACTCAGGAACAGCGCATCTACGTCGTTCAGTCCGAAGAAGAGCTGGCAAAGATCGATGCTGCCACTCCCTGCCGCTACGGTGCCCCCGTCTGTCTGGTGGTCGCCTATGACAAGAACCACACCTTTACTTACCCCGGCGAGCGGATGAACTCCGGCATGGAGGATGCCGCCATCGTGGCCACCCACCTGCTGCTGGGCGCTGCCAATGCAGGCGTGGACAGCTGCTGGGTCAACTTTTTTGACCCGGACAAGCTGGCAAAAGCGCTGGGTCTGCCCGAAAACGAGGAGATCGTGATGCTCCTTGATCTGGGCCACGCTGCCGAGGGTGCAGGCCCCCTGCCCAACCACAGCTCCCGCAAGCCTCTGTCCGAAACCGTCACGTTCCTGTAACCATCACAGGGATGCAAAAAAGCCCCCGCACGTTGGTTTTCCGGCCAACATGCGGGGGCTTGTGTTTTATTCCAGTTTTCAGTTCTGCGGGTGGACAATATCCCGCCAATCCAGATCTCCACGCTCCAGACCGTGGATGAGCACCTCCGCGGTGGCGATGTTGGTGGCCAGCGGGATGTTATGCACATCACACAGGCGCAGCAGGGTCATCTCGTTGGGCTCGCTGGGCTTTGCGTTGATCGGATCGCGGAAGAACAGGAGCAGATCGACCTCATTGCAGGCAATGCGGGATGCGATCTGCTGATCACCGCCCTGAACACCTGCCAGAAAGCGCTGGATCTGCAGACCCGTTGCCTCAGAGATCAGCTTGCCGGTGGTGCCCGTAGCCACCAATTTATGCTGGCTCAAAATCCGGCAATACGCCGTACAGAACTGAACCATCAGCTCTTTTTTGGAGTCATGCGCAATCAGTGCAATGGTCATCGGTCAACCTCTCCTTTGTTTTGCCAGTGGGCGTTTTCTTGCATATATCATAGTATCACAGTTTCCGTTCTTTTACAACCGTTTTTTAGACAAACTTCATACTTTTTTCGGAAAAAAGCGCCAGAATTCACCAAAAGCAGTGTTTCAGCGTTTTATCCTTCTTCAATTGTCTAAAGCATCCTGCCCGGCAGGTGCGGTCTCCTGAGCAGCATCCGTGGTGCCTGCGGCGGGGTCTGTGGCCGTATCCGTGCCGGTTTCGGTCTGGGCGGGGGCAGTCTGGGCAGCAGAAGTGCTGTCCGCGACGGTCTCCTGCTTGCCGATGGTTCCATCCTCATTCAGGGTGCCGTCCTGCATGGCGAAGTAGGCGTTGGCAATGTCCGCCACCAGGTTGCCCGCGCGGGCACCGCCGCCGCCGTACTCCACCACGATGCCGATGGCGATCTGGGGGTCCTCCGCCGGGCCGTAGGCGATCATCATGGTATTGGTGTAGTGCTTATAGGTGCTGCCGACGTAGTACCCCTCGCTGCGCTGGGGGGTGCCGGTCTTGCAGGCGATGGTATAGGGGTAGCTGGCCAGCACCGGGATGGTCTGGGACACGCCGATCATGCCCTGCTGCACCAGATCAAAGGTCTCACCCCTGTCCTCAATGACGTCCATGACCTCGGGCTGGGTCTCCTGCAGCACCTCGCCGGTGTTGGAGTCCAGGATGGCCTTGACGAAGTGGGTGCGGTAGCGGGTACCCCGGTTGGCGATGGTGGCCGCGTAGGTGGCCAGCTGCACCGGGCTGACCACGGTGTTGCCCTGACCGATGGCGGCCTGGACGTCCAGCGACTCCATATAGTTGGAGTCGGTCTTGCTGGTCAGGTGGCCCAGCGCCTCGCTGACCTCCACGCCGGTGCGCACGCCCATGCCCAGCTTGTAGGCGTAGGCGTCGTAGACCTCACTGGTCAGGCGGCGGCCCACGTCGTAGAAGAAGATGTTGCAGCTCCACTTGATGGCGGTGATCACGTCGATGTTGCCGCTGTGGCCGTGGCGGGTACACTTGGGGTGGTAGTCGCTGTAATAATTGTACACACCGTTGCAGAACACGGTGGAATACCGGTTGATGAGGCCCGAATCCAGCGCCGCCACCGCCACGGCAGGCTTGAAGGTGGAGCCGGGGGTGTACAGGCCCTGCAGCGCCCGGTTGAACAGGGGCAGGCTGGGGTCTGCACTGTACTCGCTGTACTGGGTGGCGTAGAGGTTCTGGTCAAAGCTGGGGTAATTGGATGCGGCCAGCACGCTGCCGTCCTTCACATCCAGCACCACGGCGGCACAGGCGGCGGCTTTCATGCTGCCGGTGTTGTAGACCCGGTTGATCATGTCGATGTTCTCGGCCAGTGCCTTGTCCACCGCCTTCTGGAACCGGCTGTCGATGGTCAGCTGCACGGTGTGGCCCGGCTCGGGCACAGTGGTCAGGGCCGTATCCACAATGACACCATCGGAGTTGCGGGTGATAGTCTCCACGCCATCCTTGCCCCGCAGTTCGTCCTCATAGGCCGATTCCAGGCCCGAGATGCCGATGATGTCGTTCATGTTGTAGCCTTTTTCGCGCAGGGGGTAGGTGGTCTGGCCGTTTTCGTCGGTCACCTTCCACTTTTCAGCGGTGATCTTGCCCACCCGGCCCAGCACATGGGGCAGCACCGTGGATTGCTCATAGCTGCGGGTACTCGTTTCCACGATCTCCACGCCCGGCAGCGAGAGGCTGTGCTCCTTGATGGTCGCCACGGTGGCCTCGCTGACGTTTTCCGCCATGATAAAGTTGTTCACATTGGAGAACGCCTGCAGCTGCATCTCGTAATGGATACCGCCCAGCGTGCGCTGCCAGCTCAGCGGATAGCTGGCAAGGTCGTAGTCCTCCACCAGTTTCTCCATCACATCATTGGCCGTTGCATACTGCTGTAAACCAAGATTGTCCTTCATGGCGGCAAGGGCTTTCTGATCCCTGGTGCTGCCCTCTTCGGCGGTAAAGGTATAATTGCCCGCTGCATCCGGCTGGCTGATGAGCAGAGTATCGTTCCAGCTCTCACCGTTGGCACGCAGCAGCTCGACGATCTTCTGGAGCATCCCGTCCAGATCTTCGTCTCCCATCAGCAGCTTGTTGAGCACCACGTTGTAGCCCGTGACGCTGGTGGCAATGCGCTCCCCCCGGCTGTCCACAATGTCACCGCGTGCCGCCGTGACCGTAAACTTGTAGTCGGTGGTGTTGGTGGCCTGGGATTTGAAATCATCCCCGTTGACCAGCTGCAAAAAGATGAGCCGCAGCCCGTACAGCAGCATCAGGATGCAGGCGGCGGCAACGAGAACACGCATCCGCCGGATGGCGGTTTTCCGTTCTTCTTGGTTCATGGATTCTCCTTCCGGCGCGGGGTGCGTTACACCACGCCGTTGTCGATCTTAAATTCTTCGTGGATGCGGCGCACAACCCCGAACAGCGGGAAGCAGACGGGCACCGAGAGCGCCGCCGTGGGCAGCACGAACCACAGCCAGCGGCTGGCCGCGCCGCTGTAACCGGGCATGTAGTAGAAAAACAGCCAGTCCAGCGTGAGCACAAGCAGGGCGGCAGCAGACGCAATGAGTGCAAAGTTTGCGGCCGAATTCTTGAAGTAGAGCTGCATCACCGCCGAAACGGCAAAGCAGAGCAGCAGCAGCTCCAGCGCCAGCATACCCACGGTGCGCCCGGCCAGCCAGTCCCACATCAGGCCGCAGACCGCCCCAAAGACAGCCCCGGCGAACTCGCCCTCAAACACGGCGACCGCCAGCGCCAGCGGCAGCAGCCAGAGCGGCTTTGCCGCCCCGAACTGGAACAGCCCGGGCGTGGTCTGCAAAACAGCACAAAGAAGGCCCAGCAGCGCATAGCAGATCCATTTGACGATCTGGCCCCGGCTGCGTTTCCGGCGTGATTCCATCAGGGTCCCTCCTCAGAAACTGGTAATGATGAACGCATGGCGCACCGTGCGGGGGTCGGTGCCGGGTTTGATGACGGCAATGGTCGATTTGCCGCTGACCTCGGGCACCAGTTCCTGTACCACGCCCACCAGCAGGTCAGCCGGGAACACTCCGCCCAGCCCGGTGGTGATCACCTGGTCACTTTTCTCCGTCAGGGTGTTGCGTGCAAGGTTGGTCAGCACGCACAGGCCATCGACGGCGTATTCGGAGCTGCCGGTAACGATGCCGTTGTCACGGGTGCGGGATACCACGCCCGCCGCGTTGAAGTTGGGGTGAAGAATGGTCATCACCTTGCAGCTGGTGGGCTCGGCCTCCACCACCATGCCCAGCAGGTAGCCCTGATCACTGACCACGGCATCGTTAACGGCCACGCCATCCAGCGTGCCGCGGTCCAGTGTGAAGCCATAAAAGGAATCCAACGGATCTCGGCCAATGACAAAGCTGGAAAGATAGCTCATCTCTGGCCGCTGGCTCTGGATGCTTTCCAGTGCCTTGTAGGCCTGGTTCTCGGCCTTGACGCGGTCGTAATCCACCATCTGCTGGCGCAGCTCGGCGTTTTCGGCCTTGAGCGTCTCGTTCTCAGCCATCACGTCATCGATGCTGGTGTACTTTTCCCACAGGGAGGCCACACCGCTGCTGACCACAGCAGCCACTTTCTGGAATGGAGCAGCCGCCACGCTCAGCAGCTCCTGCGGAGCGGCAGTCAGGCGGCCGTTGGCACCGGCGTAGGCCATGATGCCCACCAGAAACACCGCGATGCCCACCAGGATCTTGAATTTCCAGGTATCGAAAAAGTCTTTCAAGGGTTTTTCCTCCGATTGCAAAAGGGCGCGGACAGCCCAGAGCCGTCCGCACCCTCTGTTACATCGTTACATGTGAGCTCCATCGGTGTCCAGCACGTCGTGCAGAACATCCACATGATCCAGCACCGCACCGGCACCCTTGGCCACGCAATCCAGCGGGTCCTCCGCAACATGGACATCAATGCCGGTCTCGCTCTGGATCAGCTGATCCAGACCCCGCAGCAGGGCACCGCCGCCGGTCAGGGTGATGCCGTGGTCGATGATATCGGCGCTCAGCTCAGGCGGGGTGCGCTCCAGGGTCTCCTTGATGGCGCTGGTGATCTTGACCAGGCACTCCAGCAGGGCCTCGCGCACATCCTCAGAGTGGACGACGATGTTCTTGGGCAGGCCGTCCACCAGGTTGCGGCCCTTGATCTCCATGGTCATCTCGGGGTCCATGGGGTAGGCAGAGCCGATCTCGATCTTGATCTGCTCGGCGGTACGCTCACCGATGAGCAGGTTATACTTGCGCTTGATGAAAGCGATGATGGCCTGATCGAACATATCACCGGCCATCCGGACGCTGCGGGAGGCTACGATGCCGCCCAGAGAGATGACAGCGATCTCAGCGGTGCCGCCGCCGATGTCCACGATCATGCTGCCGGTGGGCTCGCTGATGGGCAGGC
>ENA-OVGI01001452-OVGI01001452.1-human-gut-metagenome-genome-assembly--contig:-NODE-1452-length-11653-cov-3.567512_pt1 | contig 11653 bp, 9 predicted proteins | sample MGYA00237771_ERZ505421 | MGnify/ENA primary metagenome ERZ505421 (study PRJEB26158, sample SAMN06016378) | human gut metagenome | biome: human gut; feature: ankylosing spondylitis patient; material... | reverse complement strand
AAAATACAGTAAACATTACACCTTGAAATAAATTTACAAATAACTCAAAACCATAATTAAACATTTATATCCCCCAACCATTTGAAATATTTTTTCTTTACATCATCTCTGTATTTTTTATTGAGAGGAATGTTAATATCATTTTGCAATAAAATACAATCCGCAGAAATATATTCAACATACTTATTGTTTACAGCATAACCAATATGCGGTCTTATAAAGCCATATTCTGCGATATTTTTAAATTCTGTATTCATATCACTTCTGACCTTATATTCTTGATTTTTAGTATGATACACAACATAATTTTTAATTTTTTCAAGATAAATAATATCACCAATAACAATCGGAATATCTTTTCTTTCGGTAGGCAATACTATAGTTTTATGTAATTCTTCAAAAGAATTATTTATACGGTTAATACATTCGTACAAATCAGATTCAATTTTACTTTTTCTTATAAATGAATAAGGAAAACTTTTTAAAGCATCAAAGACAAGCTCATCGTGACTTGTGACATAAACAATAAAAGGTATTTCAGCTGAACCTTTCAATTCGTTGATCCGCTTGGCTGTAGCAATACCGTCAATTGACGGCATTTCAATATCAAGAAAAATCAGATGATACTTGCTGTAATTTTCAAGTATATCAAATCCGTTTGAGTATTTGTCAATTTTAAATTCAAAATTAAGTTTTTCACATACCGCTGTTATTTTGTTAATCAGACTTTCAACAAATACAATTTCATCATCTACTACCGCAATCTTTAACATATCCTCACCACCATTTTAATTCTAACAAATATTAAAATGTTTTTCAATACACTCTTAAACAGTCAATCATTTAAGAAGTAACTATCAATTTTATAAGTCAGCAAGTTATTACCGCCGTTATCTCTGTACATTTGCTAGGGAAAAGTGATCATTTTTTAAAAGTTGGGGTAATGAAAATTTTGAATTTGATGCAGAGGGTAAAGAAATCTATCCTAAGCGTATTTTAATATAAAAGCAAAAACAGCGCTAAAAAATACACGGGCAATGAAAAATGCAGTTTGTGAAAACAGCCGAGCAATAGGAATGTTCCGGTTTTACGGCGCAAGCAGAACAGGGCGATTTTCAGGCAGAATTGCACATAACCGCTAAAGCAGAATATGTTTAAGACGGTGTAATACTGCAAAACATGAAACATCCTCATAGATTAAAAATCAAGGACCGCCCAAGAAAAATAGGCGGTCCTTGATTTTAGAGAGATTTTATTTTTAAAAGGAGTTAGAAATCAGCTCATTTTATTTGTTTATACCAAAAATATACTTCGTAGTTTGTGTATAGTTTTCGTTTGCTTTTAATATTGTCGTAGGAAAATTCTTGTGATTTACAGCATCGGGAAAGCCCTGGGTTTCAAGACAAAACGCTGGATTTTCTCCGTATGTCGCTGAATCCTTTCCCATATTGGACAAAACATCGACATAATTTGCTGTATATACATGAACACCTTTTTGAGAAGTATAGCATTTTAATGTAATTCCGCTATCAATACCCTCAGCTTCGGCCGCAAGCACAAATTCTTCATCAGAATGATTCAGCACAAACATATGATCAATACCGTTTGCAAAACCAATCTGCTCGTTTTTTCTATCAATACCATTTCCAATTAACTTGGGTTCGGTAAAATCAAACGATGTATCCTTAACGGGAGTTATCTCTCCTGTGGGATTGAGGTTTGAATTTATCGGTATGAAGAAATTTGCATTTATTTTCAGCTTGTGATTTTCAGTAACTTTACCGCTTTTATGTCCGTTAAGATTGAAATATGAATGATTGGTCAGATTACATATTGTGTCTTTGTCGGAAACTGCCGACCATTTTATCGTAAGTACATTTTCATCATCAAAGGTGTAGCGTACAAAGACCTTCATATTTCCGGGATAGCCCTCATCACCGTCGGGACTATCAAGCATAAATAGAACTGTATTTGGAACTTTATCATCAACTACCGCAAGCCACACTTTGCGGCTAAAGCTGTTAAATCCGCCGTGTAGATGGTTACTCCCATTGTTTACAGGAAGCTGATAATCTTCTCCGTTAAGAGTAAACTTGCCGTATGCAATTCTTCCGCAACATCTTCCGACAGTAGCACCGAAGTATGTTCCGTCAAATTCATAACCGTCAATATGCTCATAGCCGAGAACTACATCTCTAATACTACCGTTTTTGTCGGGAACTTTTATCGAAACGACACTTGCGCCTAAATCACATAATGTCACGCTTGCTCCGCTGTTATTTTCTATTGTATAAAGATGAGTGTTTTCACCTTTGGATGTAGGTTCAAAATTCACTACCCTTACCTTTGACATTTTAGCACTTCCTTTACTACAGCGTCTTTATAAATTTATCAAAAGCCTTTTGTCCTTCAGGAGTTCTTTTGAATACACCTGCATCCAAAAGAACATTAAGAAACACCTTTCCTATCTCATTTTGAATTATTGAATCAATATTATTTTCATTGATTTCATCATACTGCGAAACAAATTCATTTACCCACTCGGAATGTTTGCTGATTTTCGGAATTTCACTTACATCCTTGTGATTAAGAATAGCATCCTTTAAAATAGCCATTTCATCTTTAAGCCTTGAGGGCAATACTGCAAGTCCCATAACTTCAATAAGGCCGATATTTTCTTTTTTAATATGATGCAAATTCGCATGAGGATGAAATACTCCCAGAGGATGCTCTTCACTTGTAATATTATTTCTGAGAACGAGGTCAATAACAAATTTTCCATCCTTTGTAAAAGCAATCGGAGTGATAGTGTTGTGAATTTCACCGTCTGTTTCGGCAAAAATGCCAACATCTGCGTCCGTGTACGCTCTCCAACTCTTTAGAATATAAGAAGATAATGAAATAATGCTGTCCTTGTTTTTACCTGTCAATCTTACAACTGACATAGGCCACTTTACAATTCCGCACTCCACATCATCAAAGCCGTTAACAATAAACTTTCTTTCAACCTCTGCCCTATTAAGTGCAAAGCTGTATCTGCCACCCTGAAAATGTTCATGTGTAAGTATTGAACCGCCTACAATCGGCAAATCAGCATTCGAACCGATTATATAATGCGGAAACTGTGAAATAAAATCAAACAGTTTTCTGAATGTGGAATCATTGATTACCATTGGTGTATGCTCACCGTTAAATACAATACAATGTTCATTGTAATAAACATACGGAGAATATTGCATAAACCAGTTATCTCCATCAATGGTGAGCGGAATAATTCTGTGATTATCTCTTGCAGGATGATTTACTCTTCCGGCATATCCTTCATTTTCCTTACAAAGCAAACATTTCGGATAGCCCGACTGTTTTTGAAGTTTTGCCGCTGCAATAGCTTTCGGATCTTTTTCAGGCTTTGAAAGATTTACAGTGATATCAATATCACCGTATTCGGTTGATGTTTTCCACTTTAAGTCTTTCTTAATACGATATCTTCTTATATAATCGGTATCGCAGCTGAATTTATAGTAACTATCGGTTGCAAGTTTAGGAGAACAGCTATAATTCTGCCAAAATTCTCTTATTACTTCTGACGGTCGCTTAACAAGTGAAGCCATAAGTTTCACATCAAATAAGTCGCGATATGTTACTGTATTTTCGGGAATGATTCCTTTTTCGTATGCATAATCAAGAAGTCCCGACAAAATTTCTTCAAGAGTATCCTCGTTATCTGCTGTAAGGCAAGTACAACTGTCATCGGGTTCATCCATATGGAACAACGACAAAAGCCTATTTTGCGTGTAGATTATATCCTCTTTTTCAATAAGCCCTGTATTGATTCCGTATGAAACAAGTCTTAATATTAAGCCGTAAACGCTGTTCTTCATAAATACCGCCTCACTTACTATAGCCGTTGGGATGTGTTGAATGCCATTTCCACGCTGTTTTAATAATTGTTCCCAGATCATCATACTCAGGTTTCCAGCCAAGTACAGTTTTCGCCTTGTTGCTTGACGCAATCAATACAGCAGGATCGCCGCTTCTTCTGCTTTCTTCAACAACCTTAATATCTTTCTGTGTAACCTCTTTTGCTTTTTCAATTACCTCACGGACAGAAAAACCTACACCGTTGCCAAGATTGAATATATCACTTTTACCGCCCTTCATAAGATATTCAACTGCAAGAATATGAGCCTGTGCAAGGTCAGTGACATGGATATAATCACGAATACAAGTTCCGTCAGATGTGGGATAATCAGTACCAAAAATACTTATGTGGTCACGGGTACCCTGTGCCGCCTGAAGAATAATCGGAATAAGGTGGGTTTCAGGATTATGTGCCTCACCGATTTTTCCGCTGATATGTGCTCCGCATGCATTGAAATATCTGAGAGAAACATATCTTAAACCGTGTGCTTTTTCAACCCAATAGAACATTCTCTCCATGGATTTTTTTGTTTCTCCGTAGCAGTTTGTCGGATTTGTCGGATCGGTTTCAAGAATAGGAGTTCTCTCAGGCTCACCGTATGTTGCTGCTGTTGATGAAAATACAATCTTATCAATTCCGTGAGCAACCATTGACTGAAGCAAAACCTTTGTGCCGTTGAGGTTATTATCATAATATTTGAGAGGGTTGGTCATACTTTTACCGACAAGTGAATTGGCTGCAAAATGAATTACAGCGTCAATACCTTTTTCTTTATCAAAAACGCTGTCAATTTCACTTCTGTTTCTGAGATCACCTTTATAAAATTTTGCTTTGGGATGAACCGCCTCGATATGACCTGTTTCAAGGTTATCGAATACAACAACCTCATTACCGCTTTCAATAAGTCTGTAAACTGTATGCGAACCGATATATCCGGCACCGCCTAAAACAAGAATTTTCATTTTGTCCTCCTTAATAAAAACAAAACCTACATAATTACATTACTTTTATTCCGCCGTATTTTCTCACTTTGAGAACATGGCATGAGTTTTCTCCGAAAATTTTATTTATAAATTCTTTGTAATTACTTACAAAATCATTTTTGACAAACGCCTGAATTGTACCTGCAAATCCACCGCCGTGAACACGGCACACGCCGTAATTGCGAAGAAGGCTTTCGCTGAGTGCAAGGGCTACCGAGATGTTCTGATGTTGAATATCTCTTGTTGTATATACATTCTGAAGATACTTAAACGATGAATTACCGGATTTTCTGATTGCGTCAAGGAATTCAACAAACTTACCGTTTTCAAGTGACGAAACGGCATTTTTAACATTATGCTCCTCATTAAAGAAATGAATTGCACGAAGTACCGGTCTGTCGCCAACAGCCTCACGAATTTCGTCAAGGCGAATATAAAATTCGTTTGAATCACAATCTCTCAGATAATCTTCTCCGAGAAAATTTGCAACCTTTTTCATTTCCGAGGGAATCATAGCATAATCATCTGTAAGATCAACATGATCACCCTTTGTGTCAACAATACAAAGACTGTAATCATATTTTTCAAATTCGGTAGGTACTTTCTTAACAATTGGCTTTGTCGGATCTTTAAAGTCAATGTTAACCATTCCTCCGACTGAACAAGCCATTTGATCCATAAGTCCGCACGGCTTTTTGAAAAATACATTTTCAGCATACTGAGAAATCTGAGCAATCTCAACTGAATTTATTTTCATATCATTATATAAACCGGAAATAATAGTTCCGACAATTACTTCAAAAGCTGCTGACGATGAAAGTCCTGCACCAACAAGTACATCACTTGTTGCATAAGCATTGAATCCACCAATTTTGTATCCATGATCCTTAAGTCCACGAAGAACACCTCTGATGAGGCTGACCGTTGTGCCTGCCTCATCATCATTAACTTCGAGGTCATTTATATCGAGAGTAATCATATCATAACCGTCAGAAACAAATCTTACAACATCATTGTTATTCTTGGCTGACACAGCAATAGTATCAAGATTAATTGATGTTGCAAGCACCATTCCGTGCTGGTGATCTGTATGATTACCGCAAACCTCACTTCTGCCGGGAGCACTGAATATTGCTACTTTATCAGGGCAAAAAATTGTTTCATACTGCTCAATTGCATGAACATATCTTTTTTTCTGATAATCAATCATTGATGAATCTATATATATATCAGTGAAAAGATTATCAAATTCGCCGTTTGTAATTTTTTCAATTGCTGTTTTAGTATCAATCATTTTATTTACCTGCCTTTTCCGCAACTGTAGGAAGGAACATAGAAGGCTCTGTGTTACCGCTTTCATCAAGCTGTTGTGTCATATCAATTTTGCCTTCTCTTCTTGCACCGATTGTGTTTATAACCTTCTTCATCATACCGTCATTGAGTTTATATTTCTTTCTGTAAACAACATAAGCAATAAGCATACAAACCGCAGGAACAATGCACATAAGTGTACTGATTGATGCTACTGTTGCAAATGACTGTTCCTGACCCGGAATATACTGTGTGCTTCCAAGTGCCGCGCCAATACCGAGTGCTGTAAGAGCTGCTGTGAATTTTACGATAAGCGTCTGGAGTGAGAATACAACGCCTTCATTTCTTGTTCCAAGCTTAAATTCACCATAATCAACAACATCTGCAAGGAATACTGTTGCACAACCAAGTTCAAGACCTGTACCAAGTTTTACAATAACACCTGAGATTGATGTGAGCACAACATTGTGCGGAGCAAAAATACCTACGAACAAAAGCATTACAAGACCAAATGCAGGTAAAAGACACGCAAGAAGGAACGAAGTTTTTCTTGAGAGAAATTTTGTAACCTTAGGGAATACGATAAGACCTACAACCTCTGCAATTGATGCGCTGATCATAAATGATGACATCATTCCTGCGTTGCCGCAAACATATTTGAAATAATATGTAGCAACACCCATAATGCACTGAATGCCGATGTTGTAAAGGAAGATAAGAGTTACCGCCCAACGAAGTTGATCGTTCTTGCCGATGATTGAGAAAATATCTTTAAACTTAACTTTCTTTTCCGGAACAGAATCATCTCTCTTTTTCGGAAGATTGATTACTGTAATACCTATTGTAAGAATAAATACAATTGCAATTATGATTGCAAATCTGTGATAACCTGCCTGATTTGTTGTGCCGCCGCTGAGAGCCTCAATAATTTGAACACCAAAGCCTGCAATAACAAGTGACTGACCGATACTTGCAAAGATTCTCGGAAGTACCGAAACTTTTTCTCTCTCCTCAGGATTTGAAGTGAGGTTAGGAATAATTGACCAATAAGGAATATCCATAATTGTGTAAGTCATACCCCAGAGTATGTAAGCTGCTGTTGCAAATACGCAAAGTCCAACGCCATCGAGGTGGAAGTCTGTGAATAAAACAACAAATACAATTGAATTAACCAGCGTACCTATTACAAGCCATGGAATAAATTTACCCCATCTGCTGCGTGTGTTATCAACAATCATACCCATAAACAAATCATTAAAGGCATCCCATAACTTTGCAACAAAGAACATTACGCCGATAAATACCGGGTTAACCTTGATGATGTCTGTGAAATAAATCATTGAAAATGTGGCAATCATACCATAAATCATATCTTTGCCGAGGGCACCTAAAGCAAAGGTGTATTTGATTCTACCTGGGATTTTGCCATCAAGTCTTGGTTGTGATGATGTCTGTTTCATAATTTTTCCTCCTTTTAATTTTAAATGAAACGCCGTGACAACCTGCACAAAAGATTTCGTTATTATTTAATAATAATGTTTCTTTTGTTTTTATGTTAACTAAATTATATGTTTTGTTTCGTAAACTGTCAATAGTTTTTGGTAAACATTTTTGCTTTCTCTGTTTTTCACTAAACACAACTTGATTTTTTAGTAATATTTCACTATAATGGTAGTGAGGTGATTCAATTGGCTACAATCAGAGATGTTGCCAAAAAGGCAAATGTATCAGTAGCTACTGTTTCAAGAGTGCTTAATAACGACACTACCCTCAGCACCTCGCTTGAAACGAAGCAAAAAATATTTGCAGCAGCTAAAGAACTTAATTATGTAAAGAAAAAAAGGGTTACATCAGCACCTTCATGTCGCATTGGAATTCTACAATGGTTCTCTTCCAAACAGGAAATTGAAGATAATTATTACTTTTTGATGAGACAAGGTATCGAGGACTACTGTTCAAAAAATAATATAAGTATTGTACGAACATTTAAAACAGACAATGACTATCAGAATGTACTTTCTGATGTAGATGGCATAATCTGCCTCGGAAAGTTTAGTAAACAAGAAATAAAATCACTGCATTCTTTGAATAATAAAATTGTTTTTCTTGATATGACCGTTGAGAATATTGAAATCACATCCGTATCGCTCGACTTTCGTCAGGCAGTGTCCGATGCAATTAAATATCTATATGATTTAGGCCATAGAACAGTTGGCTTTATCGGAGGCATTGAACAGCTTGAGGACGGAACGATATTTCCTGATAAACGACTCAACACTTTCACAGACATTTGCGATGAATTGAACATTAAATATGATGGGTTTATTATACAGGACAAATTTTCGACATCATCCGGTTATAAAATGATGTCAGAAATGATCAGCAAAGGGAATCTCCCCACAGCTATTTTTGCGGCAAGTGATCATATTGCAATCGGTGCAATGAGAGCTCTGCAAGAAAACGGTTACAAAATTCCTGAGGATATTTCTGTTATGGGATTTGATAACACGGAGCTTTCGGGATATACAAACCCTCCGCTCACCACGGTAAACGCACCTGTATATGCAATGGGCATTTACGGCATTAGATTTATTTTGAATCTGATGAAACCTAAAAGCACCGATTATTATTCTCCTATGCGTGTCTATCTGCCTTGTCCAATAAAAGTTCGCAACTCATGTGCAAAACCTAAAAGTTTATAATTATTATCGTTATCATACAATTGTATGCTATAATAAATTATAATTATAACTCCACAAATGATAGAATAAGCCGGAAGATTATAATTCCGTTAATGAATTATAATAACTAAAGATTCATTTTGCACCCCTACTCAAAAGCTATAGTTTTAAAAGTAGTCTGCCCCCTAACTGAGTTACGCAACCTGCGTGATGGATTTGGAGCAGGGAGATATAAAGGGTAGAGCGATGAAGGATTTTGAAAAGTTCTTTGAAGATATGCCTTCCGACTCCTTGTCGGCAGTCATCGGATGGACAAAATGGTTTCAGGATTTATTCATAAAGGCAAATCGGTCGGTCGTGTCATAACAGAAAGCAAAGTTGTGACCTCCGATAACGCTGCAAAACAACTTATTGAAGTTATGGAGCTTATGGGAATAAGCTGAGTACAGCACATCTGACACGAAAATTTAAGGAGCTGTGAAGAAATGAAGTTTAAGACTTCGTTCTTCGCAGCTCCTTTGTTTTTTGTGAAATAATAATGCAATTGTTAAAAAAGCATACTTCCCTGAATATTGTTCAAAGCAAGCACTTGTTTCACCCTACTCGATTAGCCCCAACATAACCGTTGAAAAATCGGGCAATAGAAATTTTTGCATTTTACAAATCTATTGTCCGACCTGAATTTTAAATTTTAAACTGTCAATTTTTATTTTGCTAAAAGCTTAAAGCCCATAATAACAACACCTAACACCACGAGGACAATGCCTGTTGCACGGTTCAGGGTTTTGGGCTTAGCTTTGTTTGCAAAGACGGCGGCAATTCTCGCCCATATAAGGGTGAACGCTATGCAGAGAATGAACACAAACCAATCGGGTGTGCCACCAATCATAAAGTGCGAAGCTGCGCCTGTCAGGGCGGTGAATGTCATAATGAATACGCTTGTGCCGACAGCGGTTTTCAATTCATAGTTCAGCACGGTCGTCAAAATCAAAAGCATCATCATTCCTCCGCCCGCACCTATAAATCCGCAGATAAAGCCGATTAACATTCCGCAGATTACAGACTGGGTTGCCCTCTTTTTCGCCGATACACCGAGCATAGCTTCTTTAGTTGTCATAACGGGACGGATGATAAATTTTATGCCGAGCAAAAATGTCATAAACACGGAAAATCCGCCCATTGTAGCTGATGGAACAATGCTTGCAACATAACTGCCGACAATCGTAAATGCAAGCACACTCGCCATCATAATCAAACCGTTTCTGACATCGAGATTTTTATTTTTATGGTATGTATAAGCCGAAACTGCACTCGCCAAAACATCGGACGAAAGTGCGATTCCGACTGCCATATACGGATCCATATTAAGAAAAGTTATGAGCATCGGACTTATTACAGCCGCCGCACTCATTCCTGCAAAACCTGTTCCGAGACCTGCGCCCATTCCTGCAAAAAATGTCACTAAAATTGTAATAAATATATCCATTTAATTTCCTCTATAGAATAATATAACTAAATTAAGATTATTTTAATTTTGCCGTTTCATAAACAAAAGCCGTGAAATCAGCATTATTACCGCAGTTCCGACAAGTATCTGCAACGGGTACAAAAGTACGCTTTCACTCGGAATAATCATACTCAAAATTGTCAATGCTCCGGCAGGCGGAATATACATTTTTGTGCAGTAAACAATTACAAGCATTATCGCCGTGGCTGTCAATGCGGCAACTGTCAACGGCAATCCGAGAGTCATATTCAGCACATATCTTGAAACCGCTCCGACAAAAGCACAGACTGTTATCAGCAAAACCGTCTTTACCGGCTTGTTGCGAGCCTTATTTTTCGGACGGGAAAATTCCGTAAACGCCACAAGCAACGGCGGTGCAATTGCAAATTTAAAGCCCGACCAAATTGCGAAGAATCCCACAATGGCAACACAGATTGTTCTTACGGCTGTGTCAATCACATCGCTCTTTGCATGCAGGTTTACCGACTGAAAATCCTCTTTATCTCTTATTTTAACTTTCAAAAGAAATCTACGGAATAATACAACCGCAATTGTCAGCAAAAATGCGGCAATCGGGTATATAAAGCTCTCGGTCTGCATCATAACGGGCAACACAATTGCCGAAATCATCGGTGCAAATGTTGTTCCCGAAAGCATAAAGAGAATTTGTGCAAATACAAATGCAATCAATATTTCAAGATAAAGCACGACTTTTATGTATCGGACTGTCAGCACACCTGCAACAGCGCAAATCGCAATTAACGCAATCATTCGGCTATCATTGACTTTCCAACCTTGCTTTTGTGTAACCATATAACCAATTGCAAGTGCCGTTATTTCAGGAAAGATTATCTCCCCCTCACCCAATATTTCCGCAACAAAAGTCATTATACCGACAAGTATAAGCGTTAATACATACGGTAATGTGTTTTTAAGTGCTTTTGTCAAATTTAGTTTCCTCATTTTTTATATTTCTACCCACTTTTCATTTCAAACTAACAACACTATTGTATCATAAATCTGTCAGCATTAACAGACAAAATTTATTCACAGATTTTTTCCTTTAACAGCGTATCTGTCATTATGCGTGGATATGCAGGTCTTGCAAAAAACGCTGTACATATTGGAGGTTCAGTATATGATAAAAACGTCGCAGAAATTAGCTGCGTTTTTTAAGTCACCTACGGTTTAGGTATCAAAGATCGGAAGAGCACACGTCTGAACTCCAGTCACCGTACGATCTCGTATG
>ENA-OVGI01001442-OVGI01001442.1-human-gut-metagenome-genome-assembly--contig:-NODE-1442-length-11719-cov-5.287723_pt1 | contig 11719 bp, 8 predicted proteins | sample MGYA00237771_ERZ505421 | MGnify/ENA primary metagenome ERZ505421 (study PRJEB26158, sample SAMN06016378) | human gut metagenome | biome: human gut; feature: ankylosing spondylitis patient; material... | reverse complement strand
ACGGCAACGAAACCTCCGGCGGGGCGCTGTCTGCACGGCATCTTATCCGGCCCGTCCAAATTACGTTGGAAACGGTCCTCCGATGACCGAAAAAGAGTATAGCAGAATCCATTTATTTGTCAAGAGCAAAAAATACGCCCAAAAGCGAAAATTCATAAAATATCTCTTTTCCATTTTTATCAGACCTGTTAGAATGATAAACAGTTTTGATTTTTCCGGAAAGGAGTTTTCCTGTTTTGCTGAAACGATTCTATACCGGCATCGTGCACCGGCGCAGAGCGGTGCTGGCCGCGTTCGTGCTGGCCGCCGTGCTGAGCGTGTTTGCTTCCCGGGCGGTGCAGGTGGACTACGACATCAACGACTATCTGCCGCCGGACTCACCCTCCACCCTTGCACTGGAGCAGATGAACAGCGCCTTTACCGGCGGCATCCCCAACATGCGGGTCATGGTGCGGGACGTCACGGTGCCCGAGGCACTGGACTACAAAGAAAAGCTTGCCGCCATCGACGGTGTGGAGGCCGTGACCTGGCTGGACGACAGCCTGGACGTGACCGTGCCGCTGCAGATGCAGGACACCGCCACGGTGGAGACCTATTATAAGGACAACTGCGCGCTGTTCACCGTGACGGTGGAGGATGCGAACCGTCTGGAGGCTGTGGCGGCCATTCAGGACCTGATCGGGGAGGACAATGCCCTGGCTGGGACCGCGGTGTCCACTGCTGTGGCTACCAATTCCACCGTCACCGAGGTGGCCAAGATCGCGGCCATTGCGGTGGTGTATGTGCTGTTCATCCTGATCCTGACCACCGATTCCTGGGTGGAGCCGCTGCTGGTGCTGGCGGGTCTGGGGGCGGCCATCCTCATCAACAACGGCACCAACCTGATGTTCGGCACCATTTCCTTTGTGACCAACGCCGCCGGCAGCATCCTGCAGCTGGCCGTGTCACTGGATTACTCGGTGTTCCTCATCCACCGCTTTGCCGAGTGCCGGGCCGCGCGCCCGGACGCCAGCGCGGAGGACTGCATGGTGGAGGCCCTGTGCAAATCCACCGGGTCCATCCTGTCCAGCGGCCTGACCACGGTCATCGGCTTTCTGGCGCTGGTGCTCATGCAGTTCCAGATCGGCCCGGACCTTGGCCTTGCGCTGGCCAAGGGCGTGGTGCTGAGCCTTGTCACCGTGTTCACCTTCATGCCGGCGCTGACGCTGGTGTGTTACCCGTGGATGGATAAGACCCACCACAAGCCTCTGCTGCCCAGCTTTGACAAGTTCGGGCGGTTTGTGTCCCGCATCATGCTGCCGGCGGCGCTGGCGCTGGCCGTTATCATGGTGCCCAGCTATCTGGCCTCCAACAACAACGAATACTACTACGGTGCCGCCCATATGTTCGGCACCAACACCCGTCTGGGTGCCGATACCGCCGCCATCGAAGAGACGTTCGGCAAGAGCGATACCTGGGTGGTGCTGGTGCCGGAGGGCGACACCGCCACCCAGGCCGAGCTTTCGGATGCGCTGCACGCCATCCCGGAGGTGACGGGCATCCTGTCCTATGTGGACAATGCGGGCGCGTCCATCCCGCCGGAGTTCGTGCCGCCGGACACCCTGAAACTGCTGGTGTCCGGCGGCTACACCCGCATGGTGCTCACCGTGAACGCCGACACCGAGGGCGACGCGGCCTTTGCACTGGTGGAAAAAGTGCGTGCCACGGTGCAGCAGTATTACCCGGATGCGTATGATCTGGCCGGGCAGGGCGTGAGCACCTACGACCTGATGGACACCATCACCGCCGACATGGTCAAGGTGAATCTGCTGGCCATCGGCGCCGTGTTCCTGATCCTGCTGCTCATGAAGCGTCAGCTGCTGCTGCCGGTCATTCTGGTGCTGAGCATCGAGACGGCCATCTGGATCAATCTGGCCATCCCGTATTTCCGGGACCGCCATGTGTTCTACATTGCTTACCTCATCATCAGCACCATCCAGCTGGGTGCGACGGTAGACTACGCCATCCTGTTCTCGGACCGGTATCAGGAGTTCCGCGAGACGCTGGACAAAAAGCAGGCCATTGCCGCTACCGTGTCCACCGTGACCACCTCGGTGATCACCACGGGCAGTGCGCTGGCGGTGGTGGGCTTCCTGATGGGGGCCATCTCCACCAACCAGCTGCTGGGCCAGCTGGGCAACTTCCTGGGTGTGGGCGGTCTGGTGTCGCTGGCCATCGTGCTGCTGGCTCTGCCGGGCTATCTGTATCTGGCCGACCCGCTCATCATCAAACCGAAAAAACAGCCGAAGGAGGCTTGACGAGATGAAACAGAAGATTGTGCGCCGGGCATCGGCGCTGGTGCTGGCAGGCTGCCTGCTGGCCGGGGCGGCCCTGCCGGCCCTTGCGGCCTCCGCCAAGGAAGAGGTCATCTATGCCAATCTGGATGCGTCCGGCACCGTGACCGGCGTGTACGCCGTGAACAGCTTTGCCGTGCAGGCGGGGGACACCGTAACCGACCACGGCAGCTACACCGCCGTGCGCAACATGACCACCACCGACCCGCTGGAGCACAGCGGCGACACCGTCACCGCTGCAGTTGCCGAGGACGGCAAGCTCTACTATGAGGGCACCATGGACACCGCCACCGCGCTGCCGTGGCTCGTGAAGCTGACCTACACGCTGGACGGGGCCGAGATCGCCCCGGAAGAGCTGGGCGGCAAAAGCGGTGCGCTGGCCATCCGCCTGCAGGTGAGCCGCAACCCGGATTGCACCGGAGATTTCTTTGACCAGTATGCCCTGCAGGTGACCATGACGCTGGACACCGACCGGGCACAGAACATCGTGGCGGATGGGGCCACCATGGCCAATGTGGGCAGCAACAAGCAGCTCTCCTACATCCTGCTGCCAGGTTCGGACAGCGACGTGACCGTGACCGCCGACGTGACCGACTTTGCCATGAACGCCATCTCGCTGAACGGCGTGAAGCTCCGGCTGAACCTCGGCCTGGACGGGGCCGACCTGACCGGCATGCTGGACCGGCTGCAGAGCGGTTCGGTACAGCTGGACGACGGTGCCAACGCGCTGGCAGACGGCATTGCCCAGGTGCAGGCGGGCCTTGACACCCTGAACGGCAAGTCCGGCGCGCTGACCGGCGGGTCCGCCAAGGTCAAGGCGGCCCTGACCCAGATGCAGACCGCCCTGAACGGCGTGTCGGCCTCCACCGATCAGCTCACCACCCTGCTGGACGCCTCCACCCAGATCCAGAACGGTATTGCCCAGCTGGACGCCGGTGCCGCCCAGCTGGATGAGCAGGTGAGTTACGACGCTTACAAGGCCATCCTGAAGGAAAACGGGCTGGACCTGGACCAGCTGAAGGACGGCAACGCGAAAGCTATGGAGCAGCTGGAACAGCTGGCTAGGGTGATGCCCCAGCTCAAGGACGTCATCCTGCTGCTGAAGGGCTCCAGCGCCAACATCGACGCGATGGAGACCTACCTGAACACGGTGCACGACGGTGTGGCCCAGCTGCACGCGGGCAGCAGCACCCTGAACAGCCAGTACGGGCAGTTCGATGCCGGGGTGCGTCAGCTGGCCAATGCCCTGACCGGGATGCTGGGCAACCTTTCGGTGCTGACCGACGGCGTGAACCGGCTGGCCAGCCAGTACGGCCAGCTGGACAGCGGCCTGAACGCCTACACCGACGGCGTGGCCCAGCTGAAAGCCGGAGTGCAGCAGCTGACCGACGGTGCCGCCCAGCTGACGGCCGGCACCGGAGAGCTGCGCAGCAATGTTTCCGGGATCGACATGGGCGACCAGCTGGACAGCCTGCTGGCCGGCCTGAACGGCAGCAGCGAGGTGGAGAGCTTTACCTCTGCCGAGAACACCGATGTTTCCGCCGTGCAGTTCGCCCTGCAGACGGTGGCCATCGAGGCCCCGGCCCCGGCGGCAGAGCCGGAAGCCGCCCCCGTGGCGCTGACTTTCTGGCAGAAACTGCTGAAGCTCTTCGGGCTGTATAAGGGTTAAAGAATTTCATTATGATAAGAGCAGGAACGGACAACCCGCGGGCTGTCCGTTCCTGCTCTTATTTCTTACTTACTCAAAATGATACTCCACCAGCTCGCAGTTGCGGATGCCGGCCAGGGCGTATTCTTCGTTGGTCATGTCGTGAAAGTAGGATTCCACCACCCGGGCGATGCCGTTGTGGGCCACCAACAGGTAGGTCTTGTCCGGCTGATCCCGCAGTTCGTCCAGCAGGTTGTAGATGCGCTGGGCCAGCTGCAGCATGCTCTCGCCGCCGTCATAGCGGTCGGCAAAGCAGGTCTTGGAGATGCGGAACTTCTCGCCGTTGCGGGGTGTGCCCTCGTACTTGCCAAAGCACTGCTCCCGCAGGCGCGGCTCACACCGGGCGGGGATGCCGGTGGCATCGGCGATGGCTTTTGCCGTGTCGGCGGCGCGGGACAGGGGAGAATACAGGATCTCGTCGATAGCATAGCCGCCGGCCTTCACCTTCTGGCCCAGGGCCCGGGCCTGTGCACGGCCCCGCTCGGTGAGGGGGCTGTCGGTCATGCCGCAGATCTTGTTTTCCACGTTCCACACGGTCTCGCCGTGGCGGGTGAAATAGACCTTGTGCACCGCCTTGGCCAGCCTGTGATCCCGCAGGGTGACAGTGCTGCCTTCGTTGATGTCCAGCCGGGTCAGCTCGGCATCCGGGTAGGGGAGAACCCGCTGCGTGCCGTCGGCAGCCTCCAGCAGGACATCACAGAGCACAGGCTGGCCCTCGGGCAGCTCCTCGCAGCCATAAAGCTGCTCCTCAATGCGCAGAACGCGGTAGTTTTTTTCTTCCATCCTCTTCGACCTCTTTCGGGCAGATTGTTTCTTACATTATAAAACGGCAGCGGGGCCCCGTCAACGCTTGACAGCCCCGTGTGCCGCCTGATAAACTAGGCGCAAGGGAAAAAACGCCAAAAGGAGAGAAAAAGTTGAACATTACAGAACTGCGGTATCTTGTCGCCATCATGGAATGCGGATCTGTGAGTGCGGCGGCAAAGCGGCTGTATGCCGCTCAGCCCAACGTGAGCAAGGCGCTGAAAAATCTGGAAGAAGAATACCATCTCCGCATTTTTGAGCGGTCATCCACCGGCATGATCCCCACGGAGCAGGGACGGCATTTCATCGAGCAGGCCGAACGGGTGCTGCGGGAGGTGGACCGGCTGGACCAGAGCGTGCAGGAGGCGCAGGAGCGCTGCGCCGAGCTGCGGGTAATGATCCCCCACGCCACCTATGCCTCCTATGCGGCGGTGGATTATCTGGAGAAGGTGTCCTCCATAGAACGGCTCCACATCCACATCCGGGAGGGCGGCTCCATGGAGGCACTGGATCATGTCCTGCGGCAGGGGTATCATCTGGCTCTGCTGCGGTACGCCGTGGAGGATGACGAGCACTATACCCATTACTGCGCCCGGCGGGGCCTGAAAATGGAACCCATTATGGATTTTGAATACAGTCTGCTGACCAACCGGGACGGCCCGCTGGCCCGGAAGGAGATCCGCGACCTGGCTGAGCTGGACAAGTATATGGAGATCCTCCACGATGATTTCCAGCTGCCCGGCGAGGAGGGCGGCGACGGTGTGCGCTGGCATGTCAACCCGGAACGCCGTATCCACGTGTATGAGCGGTGCAGCCAGTTCTCGATCCTGCAGCGGCTGCCCACGGCCTACATGTGGGCATCGCCCATGCCCCGCAGGGCACTGGAGCAGTACCATCTGGTGCTGAAGAAGTGCCCGGCCCAGCGCCAGCAGATGCGGGATGTGCTGGTCTACCCGGACAAGGGCCGCCTGCGCCCCGAGGAGCAGGCCTTTGTGGATCTGCTCCACAAGGAAGCGGCTTCCACCGTGAAATAAAGGGGCTTTCCGGCTAAGGCACGGCAAAGGTTGCTCCCTTCGGAATTGACAGAAAAACCAATAAATGGATTCAAAACCGGGCGAAAATGAGCGCCCGGTTTTATTTTTGTTGATAAATGGTCAAAAAATAAACGGAAAAGCGGCAAAAATTCTTTGCAGCTATATCGGAAACCATATGGCCCCATGCCAGAAAGATATTTCTCCACTGGAAAAAAGTGTGCTACCATGAGGCCAGAAAAGAGCCCCGGGTATGCGGCAGAATGGGGCCGCGGCCGGCAGGGGCAAAAAGGAGGTTTCTGGTATGATTAGTTTCCTGCTCTGTCTTGCGATCCTGGTGGGCGGATACTTCGTCTATGGCAAGATCGTGGACAATACCTTCGGCCCGGACGACCGTGAAACGCCTGCTGTGCGCATCAACGACGGCGTGGACTATGTCGTGATGCCCCAGTGGAAGCTGTTCCTCGTCCAGCTGCTGAACATTGCGGGCCTTGGCCCCATCTTTGGTGCCATGCAGGGCGCTTTGTGGGGCCCCGTGGTGTTCCTGTGGATCACCTTCGGCACCATCTTTGCCGGTGGTGTGCATGACTACTTCTCCGGCATGATGAGTGAGCGCAACGACGGTGCTTCCATCGCGGAGATCACCGGCAAATACTTAGGCCCCGTGATGCAGAACGTGATGCGTGTGTTCTCTGTTGTGCTGCTGATCATGGTGGGCACCGTGTTCGCCGTCGGCCCTGCCGGTCTGATCGTTGAGCTGTGCAGCCAGAGCGGCGCATCCGGCGTGATGACCTCGCTGCTGTTCTGGCTGGTCATCATTCTGACCTACTACTTCATCGCGACCTTTATCTCTATTGATGCGGTCATCGGCAAGATCTACCCCGTGTTCGGCATCTGCCTCATCATCATGGCCATCGGTGTCATCTTTGGCATCTTCACCAACCCTGCCTATACCATCCCCGAGATCTGGGATCACTTTGGCAGCATGCACCCGTCGGGTACGCCCATCTGGAGCTTCATGTTCATCACCGTTGCCTGCGGTGCAATTTCCGGCTTCCACTCCACCCAGTCGCCTCTGATGGCCCGCTGCATGAAGAGTGAGAAGCAGGGCCACTTCGTGTTCTACGGTGCCATGGTCTGCGAGGGTGTCATTGCCCTGATCTGGGCCGCTGCAGGCTGCTCTCTGTACGAGGTCACCGATGGCCTGAACACCGGTCTGGCACAGGCACTGGCAATGGGTCAGTCCAAGGCCATCTATGATGTCTGCTCCAAGACCATGGGCGGCGTGGGCATCGCACTGGCTATGATCGGTGTCGTCATCTGCCCCATCACCTCTGGTGATACCGCGTTCCGTTCCGCTCGTCTGACCCTGGCCGACTGGCTCAAGCTGGATCAGGACAGCTACGGCAACCGCCTGAAGCTCTGCGTTCCCGTTCTGGGCGTGGGTGCATTCCTGGGCATCGGCAATGCACTGGGCTTCATCAACTACACTGTGATCTGGCGTTACTTCAGCTGGACCAACCAGACGCTGGCCATGATCGTTCTGTGGGCTGCTTCCATGTACCTGTTCAAGGAGAAGAAGAACTACTGGATCACTGCAGTGCCCGCTACCTTTATGAGCGCTGTGTCCTGCACCTACTTCGTGCTGGCTCCTGAGTGCCTGGGCAAGATGATCAACACCTATGCAGACGGCAAGCTGGTGGCTTACAACACCGCAGTTGCATATCCCATCGGCATCGTCTTTGCAATTGCCATGCTGGCACTGTTCATCTATGCAACCAAGAAGAACACCGAGAAGAAAGCCGCATAACCCATTCATAGCGGCAATTTCTCAGTAAAACAAACCGGCCGCTGTCAGCTCAGCGGCCGGTTTCCTGTTTTTGGCTAAGAGTGCGGGTTGGGCCTTGCATTTTCTTTGCCGGAGTGGGAAAATGGGTACAAACAAAAACGCAAAAGAGGGATGAACGTTATGCTCTTCAAACCTGCACAATTGGGCCTTGCCAGGCTCGACTCTGCCGAACTGGAGGCCGACCGGAAGGCCTGCAAAAAGATCGGCCCCTGCGGCGTGGGCAAAAAAGCCCTGTATCTGAACAGCTTTTACATCGACCGCCGCTACTACCTGCCCTACACCAGCATCACCCGCGTGTTCAAGCGGGTAGCCATGAGTGCGGGCGGCTTTACCGGCAAGGGAATGTTTGCCTCCATGGCTTACCTTGTGGTGGAGTACGACGGCGGCAAACAGAAGCAGTGCAACTTCAAGGATGAGCGGGACGTGGATGCCCTGCTGGAGCTGCTGGCAAAGCAGCAGCCTCAGATCCGGCTGTTGAGCGCCGCCGGGGAACAGGCATTGCAGAAAAAGGCCGAGGAAAAGGCCGCCCGCAAGCTGCCGGAGCTGTCTGAGGATGCCAGACACACCGTGACGGTCCTGCGCAGGGCAAAGGAGTATCTGGACGCAAAGCCTGAGCTTTCCAATGAGCTTAGTGCTGCCCAGCGCCGCAAGCGCGCCCAGCTCAAGAGCAAGCCGGTCTACCGCTATGTGGCCCTTGCCATCTTCCTGTTCGGCACTGCCGCCGCGGCCTACGGCCTGTACGCGGTGTTCACCCACACCGGCAGCTACGGCGTGTACTTTGCACTGTTCGGCTTTGCAGCCATCTTCCTCTTTTCCAGCTACAACATGCTGCCCACGGCGCACAATAACAACAGCGCCATTATGAAGCGGGCCGATCAGGCCGATGCCGCCATGGCGGAGTATGTGAAGCACTACCCCAACGGCAGCTTCCCGGTGCCCAGCTGTTATGCCCACCCGATCGTCCTCAAACGGATGATCGATGCCGTGGAGGAAGGTCAGGCCGTGACCACCGCCGAGGCACTGGATGCCGTCAAGGCCCGCCTGCAGGCCGTCAATGCGGATGTGCAGGTGGAGCAGGAGGAGTACGACGAGATCGTCGCCATCAAAGCGCTGTTCCTGAACCACGATTATCAGTAAAACTGACCCTCTCTGTCATCGCTGTGCACTGCCACGCTTTGATGGAGAGGGTTTTTCTTGCGTTGTGCGGCACTTCGTCCTATAATGAGCACAGAGAGTATTTTTGGAAAAAACAGGAGGTTCCCTATGGATATGGTCACATTGGGGCGCACCGGCATCACCGTGAACAAAAACGGCTTTGGTGCCCTGCCCATCCAGCGCATTTCCCAGGAGGACGCGGTCTTTCTGGCCCGCAAGGCTTACAAGGCGGGCATCCGCTTCTTTGATACCGCCCGCGCCTACACCGACAGCGAGGTGAAGCTGGGCGAAGCCTTTGACGGCATCCGCTCCGAGGTCTACATCGCCACCAAGACCGCTGCCCAGAACGCGGAGGAGTTCTGGAAGGACCTGCACACCTCCCTGAACAATCTGCGCACCGACTATGTGGACATCTACCAGTTCCACAACCCGTCCTTCTGCCCCAAGCCCGGTGACGGCTCCGGCCTGTACGAAGCCGCGCTGGAGGCCAGGGAAAAGGGGATGATCCGACACATCGGCATCACCAACCACCGCCTGTCCGTGGCCAAAGAAGCCATTGAGAGCGGCCTGTACGAGACCCTGCAGTTTCCGTTCAGCTATATTTCCGGTGAGCAGGAGCTGGAGCTGGTGCAGCTGTGCAAGGAGCACGAGATGGGCTTTATCGCCATGAAGGGTCTGTCCGGCGGTCTCATTACCAACAGTGCCGCCGCCTATGCCTTTGAAGCGCAGTTCGAGGGCGTTCTGCCCATCTGGGGCGTTCAGCGGGAAAAGGAGCTGGACGAGTTCCTCTCCTACATTGGTACCCCGCCCCGGATGGACGCAGAGCTGTCTGCGGTCATCGCCCACGACCGGGAGGAGCTGTGCGGCGAGTTCTGCCGCGGCTGCGGCTACTGTATGCCCTGCCCGGCTGGCATCGAGATCAACAACTGCGCCCGCATGAGCCTGCTGCTCCGGCGCTCGCCCTCGGCAGAGCATCTGAGCCCTGCCGGTCAGGCCAAAATGAAAAAGATCGAGGGCTGCCTGCACTGCAACCAGTGCAAAGCCAAGTGCCCCTACGGGCTGGATACGCCCGCCCTGCTGGCCCGCAACTATGAGGACTACAAGCGGGTCCTGGCCGGGGAAGTCAAGGTGTAACAGAGAAAACAAAAAAGATGGATGCCGCACGACATCCATCTTTTTTGTTTTACAGCGAAGAGGGAATCGGCTCCCGGAAGATCTTCATGGCCTGCTTGTAGCAGTGGATGAAATAGAGGATCTCCGCAATGGCGGTCAGAGCCCAGGAGCAGGGGTAGAGCAGGTAGAGCGAGGGAATCGTGTGGAAGTGGGCGAAGATGGTGTATACCCAGATCACCCGGAACACACAGGAACCCATGATGACGATGACAGTGGGCACCACGGTCTTGCCCAGACCGCGGGAAGCGGCAATGGTGCAGTCCATAAAGGCGGAAATGCAGTAGGCCAACGCCATGACACCCACACGCTTCATACCGGCATCAACGACGGCGCTCTCGGTGGTGAAGAGTGCGAGGAACTGCCGCCCGAACAGGAACAGGCCGCCGCCCAGCGCCAGACCCACGCCAAAGGAATAGGCCAGCGAGATGAAGTAGCTTTTCTTGACACGGTCGGGCTTGCCTGCGCCGTAGTTCTGGCTCATAAAGCTGGCACAGGCCATGTAGAAGGCGGCCATGCAGTCGTAGATGAGCGGGTCGGCATTTGCAGCGGCGCTGTTGCCCTTGACCATGAGGGAATCAAAGGAGTTGACACCGGCCTGGATGAACAGGTTGGCGATGGCGAAAATGGCATTCTGGAACCCGGCAGGCAGGCCCAGCGCCAGAATGCTTTTGGTCATGGCGGGATCGAGCTTTGCTTCCTTGAAATGGAGGGCGTAGCAGTCCTGCACCCTGGTCAGGGCGTGGAGGATGAGCCCGGCGGAAACACACTGGGAAATGGCACTGGCCAGCGCCACGCCTGCCACGTCCAGGTTGCAGACGATGACAAAGAACAGATTCAGAAGGATATTCAGCACACCGGCAAAGCTCAGGATGTACAGCGGCTTTTTGGTCTCACCGATGGCGCTGAACACGGCGTTGCCGAAATTGTACAGAGCCAGTGCCGGCATACCCAGAAAATACACCCGCAGGTAGAGGATCGCACCCGGCAGCAGGTCCTCCTTGGTGTTCAGCAGCCGCAGCATGGCAGGGGAGCCCAGCAGGCCCACAACCAGCAGGATCACGCCTGCGATCAGGCTGACGATCAGGGCTGAGTGGACGGTGTCGTGGACATCGTTCGGGTGTCTGGCTCCGTAGAAGCGGGCCACCAGCACATTGATGCCGTTGCCCAAGCCGATGAGAAAGCCGGTGAACAGTGTGACAAAGATGCTGGTGGAGCCCACCGCGCCCAGCGCTGTGGAGCCCGCAAACCGCCCTACCACCGCCACGTCCGACATGTTGAATAAGACCTGCAGCAGGTTGGATAATGCCAGCGGCAGGCTGACCAGAAGGATCTGCTTTGCCAGAGGGCCTTCTGTCAGGGATCTTGTGCTAGATTTCATGCTCTCTTTTTCCTTTTTCAGTCCTAAACCGTGCCCGCGCACACCGGGGCACAACACCTATTATAAGAGATGCGCACACTTTTGCAAGATGAATCTTTCAAAAAGGAAGAACAGAATGCATCAGCGTCTTGCTGGCGCGGGATCGGGCACGGAATCCGGATACAGAGCCGCCAGACGGCTTGATTTTTGCCTCCGGCTGTGCTATACTACATTACACTGGTTTGCCAGTAATGTGCGATCGTAGCTCAGCTGGATAGAGCGTTCGGCTCCGACCCGGAAGGCCAGAGG
>ENA-OVGI01001428-OVGI01001428.1-human-gut-metagenome-genome-assembly--contig:-NODE-1428-length-11837-cov-5.457053_pt1 | contig 11837 bp, 8 predicted proteins | sample MGYA00237771_ERZ505421 | MGnify/ENA primary metagenome ERZ505421 (study PRJEB26158, sample SAMN06016378) | human gut metagenome | biome: human gut; feature: ankylosing spondylitis patient; material... | reverse complement strand
GCAAGGAAGTTGAGTGCCTGTACGAGTACCTGGACAACTGGGATCAGACCACCGCTCAGCAGGACGTTGCAAACGCTCTGTCTCAGTACGGCGACAAGATCGAAGTCGTCTTCTGCAACAACGACGCAATGGCACTGGGCGCTCTGCAGTCCCTGCAGCAGGCTGGCCGTACCGTCGGCAAGGACGTCTATCTGGTCGGTGTTGACGCACTGAGCGAGGCTGTCCAGAATGTCGTCGATGGCAACATGACCGGCACCGTTCTGAACGATGACGTGGGCCAGGCTACCGCCGCCGCAGCTGCTACCAAGCTGTACGTCGAGGGCAGCAAGGTCGAGCAGTACTACTGGGTCGACTACGTCAAGGTCACCAAGGAGAACGCTGCACAGTACATCAAGTAAGCAGCCAAAACCCTATCGTTGCAAGGTGCGCAGTGAACCAATAAGGCTTAATTAAAAGCTAAAAAGCGCGTGCGTGCGAGAAAACATCTCCGCGCACGCGCCTTATTTTAAGAGCCCGCCGGCAAAAAACGCACTTTCCAAGACCCAAAGACAAGGAGGCTCTGAGGAATGTCAGAATACCGTCTGGTAATGAAAGGCGTGGTAAAGACCTTCCCCGGCGTGAAAGCGCTGGACCACGCGCAGTTGGAGCTCCGCCCCGGCAAAGTCATGGCCCTGATGGGCGAGAACGGTGCCGGTAAGTCCACCCTGATGAAATGTATGTTCGGCATTTACAAGATGGACGAGGGCGAGATCGAGTACGAAGGCGAAAAGGTCAACATCCCCACCCCGCTGGATGCACTGAACCGCGGCATCGCGATGGTGCATCAGGAGCTGCAGCCTATCCCGGCCCGTACTGTGGCCGAGAACATCTGGCTGGGCCGCTACCCCACCAAGAAGGCTGGTCCCATCACCATCGTGGACCATGCCAAGATGTACAAAGATACCGATGAACTGCTGAAAAAGCTGAAGCTGGATATCAAGTCCCACGCAAAGCTGGGTACGTTGAGCATCGCACAGATGCAGATGGTGGAAATTGCAAAGGCTGTTTCCGCAAACTGCAAGGTGCTGATCCTGGACGAGCCGACTTCCTCGCTGACTGCGAACGAAGTCGAGTCCCTGTTCCGCATCATGAACGAGCTGAAAGAGCAGGGCGTCGCTTTGGTCTACATCAGCCATAAGATGGACGAGATCAAGGTCATCGCCGATGAAGTCACCATCATGCGTGATGGCCATTATATCGGCAAGTGGGACGTCGCCAACATGACCAAAGAGCAGATCATCGCCAAGATGGTCGGCCGTGAGCTGTCCAACCTGTACCCCCCGCTGGAGAACCACCCCTCCGACGAGATCATGATGAAGGTGGAAGACTTCACCTCCATCCATCCGCGCTCTTTCCGCCACTGCAGCTTCGAGCTGAAGAAGGGCGAGATCCTGGGCGTGGCCGGCCTGGTGGGCGCACAGCGCACTGAGCTGATGGAAGGTATTTTCGGCCTGCGCGCTCACACCGCCGGTAAGGTATGGATCAAGGGTCAGGAAGTCGCCATCAAGCAGCCCCGCGACGCCATCCAGCACAGCGTGGCTCTGCTGACCGAGGACCGCCGCGCCACTGGCATCATGGGCGTGCTGAGCGTGGCCGATAACATCTCTATCGCCTCTCTGGACGCCCTGCGCAAGGGTCCCATCATGCTGGACGACAAGAAGATCCTTGAGCTGGTGGCTACCAACAAAGAGAAGATGGCCATCAAGGTCCCCAGCCCCAAAACGGCGATCAAGAGCCTTTCCGGCGGCAACCAGCAGAAGGTGCTGATCGCCCGCTGGCTGGCCAACAACCCCGATGTGCTCATTCTGGACGAGCCTACCCGCGGCATCGACGTCGGTGCAAAGTATGAAATTTACTGCATCATCGCCGATCTGGCCAAGCAGGGCAAGAGCATTATCATGATCTCCTCTGAAATGAGCGAGATTATCGGTATGTCCAACCGTGTCATGGTCATGTGCGATGGCCGTATCACCGGCTTTATCAACGGTAAGGATGCCACGCAGGAGAACATCATGGCGCTGGCTACCCAGTTCGAGACCGCACCTGACGCAGCTGCGGCAAATCAGTAATTAAGGAGGCTGTCTATCGTGGAAGCTACCAAAAAATTGAATGGCAAGGCTGTGGGCAAGTGGCTCAGCAACAACGCCATTATCATGATGATGCTGGCAATCACTCTGATCGTTGGCATCATGCACCCCAACTTCTTCTCCGGCACCAACATGATCAACCTGTTCAAGAACGTGTCCATCCGCTACATCATCGCGCTGGGCATCTCCGGCTGTCTGATCACCACCGGCAACGACCTGTCCGCAGGCCGTCTGGCTGGTTTTGCTGCCTGCCTGGCCTGCATCTTTGCGCAGACCGAGGGCGCTGCCGGTAAGTTCTACCCCAACATGCCCACTCTGCCCACCCCTGTGGTGTTCATTCTGGTCATTGCCATCTGCGCCATCGTGGGTCTGTGCAACGGTCTGGTGGTCAGCTACCTGAAGGTGCAGCCCTTCATTGCTACCTTGGGTATGCAGCAGGTGGTCTACGGTATCTGCCTGGTCTACACCGGCGGTACCCCCATCGGCTCCCTGAACAAGGACTTCACCTCTCTGGCCTCCAACACCATCCTGAAGGTCCCCGTGCTGATCTGGATCGCCCTGATCGTGGCTGTCTGCTTCTGGTTCCTGTACAACAAGACCCGTCACGGCAAGTACATGTACGCCATCGGCGGCAACGAGGCTGCTGCTGAGGTGGCCGGTGTCAACGTTTACGCCACCAAGATCCGCATCTACATCCTGGCCTCCTGCATGTTCGGTCTGGCAGGCTGCCTGCTGGCTGCAAAGTCCGGCGGCGCATCCGTCAACACTGCACAGGGCTATGAGCTGGATGCCATTGCGGCTTCTACCATCGGCGGCGTTTCCACCACCGGCGGTGTCGGCACCGTGCCCGGCATTCTGGTCGGCGTTCTGGTCTTTGAGCTGATGAAGGTCGCTCTGCAGTTTATGAACGTCAACTCCTCTTACACCTATATCGTCCAGGGCCTTGTCATCATTGTGGCTGTGGCCATCGATATCCGTAAGTACCTGGCAAAGAAGTAATTCCCCATTCGCATACAGAGAAGCCCCCCGCCGGGAGAACCGGCGGGGGGCTTCTGCTGTTATTTCCCCAGCTGCCGCTGCTGCAGGCGGTACTGGCGGGGTGTCAGCCCTTCCTGCTCTCCGCGTTTTCTCGCCCACTCTCCGAAAAAAGTTGGAGAACTTTTTCTTTTTCGTTGAATTGCACAAGAACTTGCCTCCTCGTTTGGCAGTTGCGTTGAATTTATGAACGTTCTTTGAATTTTGATATTTTCCTTCGATTTATTATTACACAGCTTCCGGGGAAGTGGTATACTACAAGCCAGAAACAGTGCTGTTAAGTTCGGAAAACAAAGATCGTTGAATGAGGTGTGTCTTATGAGCGTTTACGAAAAAATTTCCGGTTTTGCGGATGAGATCAGCCAGGACTTTGACCAGCAGCTCAAAACTGTGACGGATCTGGGGATGAAGTATATCTGCATCCGCAGCGCCGAGCACAAGGGCATTGCCGATTACACCCCCGAGGAAGTACGCACCGTTCTTCTGCCAAAGTTACAGGCCGCAGGTGTGGGCGTTTCCAGCCTGGGTACGGCCATCGGCAAGGTGGAGGTGGACGATGAAGAGGGCTTTGCCAAGCAGCTGGAACAGCTGGAAACACTCTGCGAAACGGCCAAGCTCCTGAACTGCTCCTTCATCCGGATGTTCAGCTTCCTCATCCCCAAGGATGCCGATGCAGACCGCTATACCGATGTGGTGCTGGATAAGCTGCGTCAGTTTATCCGGATCGCGGAGAAGCATGACGTTGTCCTGCTCCATGAAAATGAGAAGGACATCTACGGAGACACCGGTGCCCGCTGCAAATTGCTGTTCGACCGGCTGGCCTGCCCCCACTTCAAGGCGGCGTTCGATTTTGCCAACTTTGTTCAGTGTGAGCAGGACACCGCGGAGTGCTGGGAATTGCTCCATGACCAGATCGCTTATATCCACATCAAGGATGCTCTGCCCGGCTGCCTGTTGAATGTGCCCGCAGGCACCGGCCTTGGCAAGATCCCTGAGCTGCTTCGCCGTGCTTTCTGCGAGGAGGGCTACCACGGCTTCCTGACACTGGAGCCCCATCTGGCGATGTTTGATTTCTTTGCACCAGGAGCCAAAGGCGGTGAGAGCCAGAAGCTCCAATTTGAGAATAACCCGATCGTCGAGAAGATGAAGTCCGAGATGGCCGAGCCGGGCCGCCCCAAGGACGGCGCAGAAGCTTACGCCACCCAGTATCATGCACTGGTCGAGATCCTGAATCCCATTCTCAATTGATATCCACTCTCTGTTTACCCATAAACTGCCACAGCAGAAGCCCCCTGCCGGGAGAACCGGCGGGGGGGCTTCTGCTGTTTGCGGCAAAAAAGCTGGGCCAGATGCTGTCAGCAGCTTTTCATTTGGAATAGGACAATATTTTGGCGGCTTGTCAGTCACTGGCAGGCCGCTTTTTTCTTTGTCAAAGGCAGTTTCGTGGAAATGACCGAAAGAGGAACCCTGATTTGTGAATATTGACAAAAGTTTTCAAAGTACTTGATTTTAATTTAGGGGGGGGGTAATGAAATGACAAGAAATTCCTTTGAGAACAAAGCACTCAGCAACCTGGCTGAGACCTGCAATGCGGAAAATGGAACCTACAGGGGAGGTGACAGTGCGGTAGGAATCTGGAGGGTTCCTTGCGGGGAATCCGTTGCAAAAATGCAAATAGCGATGAAAGGAATGAAGAAAGTTGAAACAGAAAAGTCAGAACCGGTTTTTGGCGGCCCTGCTGGCAGTGGCGATGATGCTTCAGATGCTTCCCATGCTGGCTTTTGCGGAGGACGCAACCGGCACCGGAAAACCGGTAGCATGGATCGGAAATCAGGGTTATACGTCCTTGCAAGCTGCTGTGGATGCGGCATCGAGCAATGCTACCACTACCATCAAACTTGGCGAGGGCGTATACTCGCTGGGCGGTACACAGAAAGTAACGGACAAGAGCCTGACCTTTGTGGGTGCTGGTGCCGATAGAACAACGTGGCAAATTCAGGCTCCGCAGGCGCCCTATGGGGCTGATGGCTACTGCGATTACAGTTTTGACGGCAGCGATAGCATCACTTTCCAGGATATGACGGTTATCGGCAGTGTATATCCGGACAGAACCATCAAAGCCAACGATACACAGGGCTACGTTCGTGTCCAGAATATCACGTTGAAAGATTGTGTTTTCAATGGGCGTGCGGATTACTGGGGCTATACATCGACTACATTTGACAATGTTACCTTCAATGCCCCCGGCACAACAGAGTCTGGAATCAGCAGCACAAATTATTCTTTGTGGACCTATACAGGAAAAACGTACACATTCAGAGATTGCACATTCAATTCCAAAGGTAAAACCATAAATGTTTATCGTCACGGTGACCCTGGCTATGATGTGACGGTTAATTTTGAAAACTGCACCGTGAATTCTATTTCCTCTTTCTTTGCAAGAAAGCAGGCGCTGAGCATCGGCGACCACACTTTTGGTGGCTCCAAGTACATCTTGAACATCATCACCCCGCATGTCACAGCAGCCCGGGATAACATCACCTGCTCTCAGGTCTTCGGGTTTGGCGGCGACGTCAACAAGAATACCGGCCGCACAGATGTATATCTGAACGGTGCGCTGGTCTGGACGGGCGGCGAGAAGCTGACACACTCCTATACCGATGGTGAGAAGGACGATGCCTATACAATTACCGACCATTCGGATTGGACATCGAGCGGCGCTGAGCGTATTGATAAGCGTGAAGTGACAAAAACCTGCGATTACTGCGGCTGGACGAAAAAAGAATGGGAAACTGCCAGCGTGTACCGCCTCCAGTACAACCTGAATGAAGGCGATGGTGACGCAACTGCCAACTACAGCGATGCTAATTACCGTCAAAATGAGAGCGTGAAGCTTGAAGCGGCTCCCACACGAGAAGGCTACGAGTTTGCTGGATGGCTGAGCCAGAACGGTAAGCTCTATAAAGCTGAGAGTGAGCTTGTCCTGACGGGTGATGAAGTGTTTACGGCACAGTGGAAGAAGGATGAGCCTGTCGTCAATCATACCCTGACCGTGACCGGCGGCACCTTTGTTGTGAAAAACGGCGGCATTGATGTGACCGACACACTGGAAACCAGCACCGACGAGGCCAGCGGCAAGCAGACCTGCCTTGTGCCGGATGGTGCAGAAGTCACCGTGACGCTGGACCAGACGAAGGTTCCCGAGGGTATGGTGTTTGATCTCTGGTCTACCGGCAAGTTTGACCTGCCGCTGGGTCAGGATTGCAAGGCTGAGTCCATTACCTTTACCATGAATGGTGATGTGGATGTGGCTGCACAGTACCGCAGCGCTGACATTGAGGATGGTTCTGATGTTGTTGGCCCCATCATTGTCGGTACGGCTGTTGTGGCTGGCGGCGCACTGGTCGGCTACACGCTGGGCACCGATCTTGTGGGCAAGATGTGGGGTCTGCCTTACTTCCCCAGCAACCGCAGTGCTCTTGCAATGATGCTGTGGGAGGATGCAGGCAAGCCTATGCCGGAATCTGAGATCCTCTACCCCGATGTTGGCCAGGAAGAACAGGATATGGATCTGCAGCATGCTGCCCGCTGGTCCATGGAGCACGACCTCCTGCCCGACCTGAACGATCAGGATACAGAGCTGCCCCCTGAACAGGTGAAGTTCTATCCGGACAACATGGTTACCAAGATCAGCGTGCTGCGTGCTTGGAAGAAGGCACAGGACCTCAAGCAGAATGCGCAGTAAAATTTGACATTCTCTGATATATCCCAAACACAGCAGGAGCGCCCCGCCGGTATGACCCGGTGGGGCGCTCCTGCTGTTTCTCTGTTAAGCTTCAGGAAAGTGGAACACAGCCCACTCAGCGGCCCACGATGAGGTCGCGGCGGCAGCGCAGGCCAACCGTCAGGAAAGCGCTGTCGCCCAGCTGCCGCAGCACCACCCGCTGGGTGTCGGTCTGGCCCTCGCACAGCAGGGAAAGGTTCAGGGTGGTGGAGCCCTTCTCGGTGGTGAGCACCAGCGTGGATACGCCCTGCTCCATCAGGGCCTTCATGTCCTGAATGGTGGTGCGGAAGGTGGCGGCACAGTCCGGCACGTCCAGCGTCAGGACCCGGCCCTCCTGCCGGGCGGTGTAAAGGACCTGACGGCCCAGCAGGCCCTTGACGGCGTACCGGGCTTCGGTGGTCTTTGCCTCGTCAGCGGAGATCAGCATGATGTCGCCCTGAATGGGGTCACCCTCCGGTGCGCCGTAGCCGCCGTAGGCGGGGTCGGTCTCGCCCACGGCTGCATCGCCGCTGTGCAGCGCGATCTCACCCTGAAGCATCACGCTTTCGTCCTGCGGGGGCAGGTAGCCTGCGACAACGGTGTCATCGGCGGCAGCCGCAGCGGCAGGCTCTTCGGCAAATGCGCCGACACTCATGGGGATGGCAAGGGACAGCACCAGGGCTGCGGCAATGGCCTGACGGCCCAGCATGGTATTCAGAATCTTCATAAAAAATATACCTCCTGTACTATGGACGAAAAACCGCCCGTTCTGTAATGAATACGGAACGGGCGGCTTGTTTATTGCAGGGGGGTGAAAATTATTCCTCCCGGTTCAGGATCTCCATGAACTCATCGCCGGTGATGGTCTCTTTCTGGTACAGATACTGGGCCAGCTCATCCAGCTTTGCGCGGTTGTCGGTCAGGATCTGCACAGCCTTGGCGTGCTGGGCCTTGACCAGTTCCACCACCTTCTGGTCGATCTCACACTGGGTCTGGGCAGAGCAGGCAAGGGAAGTGTCGCCGCCCAGATACTGGTTGTTGACAGTCTCCAGTGCCACCATGCCAAACTCATCGCTCATGCCGTAGCGGGTCAGCATGGCGCGGGCCAGCTTGGTGGCCTGCTCGATATCATTGGAAGCGCCGGTGGTGATGGAGTGGAACACCACTTCCTCGGCGGCACGTCCGCCGGTGAGGGTGGCGATCTTGTTTTCCAGCTCCTCCTTGTTCATCAGGTAGTGGTTGCCCTCGTCCACCTGCATGGTGTAACCCAGAGCACCCGAGGTGCGGGGGATGATGGTGATCTTCTGCACGGGGGCGGAGTGGGTCTGTTTAGCGGCGACCAGAGCATGGCCGATCTCATGGTAGGCTACGATGCACTTTTCGTGGTCGGTCAGGATGGAGTTCTTTTTCTGGTAGCCTGCAATGACCACCTCGATGCTCTCCTCCAGGTCGGATTGGGTCACGCTCTTGCGGCCCGCGCGGACGGCCCGCAGCGCGGCCTCGTTGACAATGTTGGCCAGCTCGGCACCGGACGCGCCGGAGGCCATCCGGGCCACGGTGGTAAAGTCGATGCCCGGGGCCAGTGCGACCTTTTTGGCGTGGACCTTCAGGATCTCCTCGCGGCCCTTGAGGTCGGGCAGCTCCACGGGCACCCGGCGGTCAAAGCGGCCGGGGCGGGTCAGGGCAGGGTCAAGGGATTCGGGACGGTTGGTGGCGGCCAGAATGATGACACCGGTGTTGCCCTCAAAACCGTCCATCTCGGTCAGCAGCTGGTTCAGGGTCTGCTCGCGCTCATCGTGACCGCCGCCCAGACCTGCACCGCGCTGACGACCCACAGCATCGATCTCATCAATAAAGATGATGCAGGGCATGGTCTTTTTGGCCTTGTCGAACAGATCGCGCACGCGGGATGCACCCACGCCGACGTACATCTCCACAAAGTCAGAGCCGGAGATGGAATAGAAGGGCACTCCGGCCTCGCCTGCACAGGCGCGCGCCAGCAGGGTCTTACCGGTACCCGGAGGGCCTACCAGCAGCACGCCGTGAGGGATGCGGGCACCCAGCGTATTGAACTTATCCGGGCTCTTGAGGAACTCCACAACTTCCTTGAGTTCCTCTTTTTCCTCGTCCTCACCGGCCACATCGGCAAAGGTAGCAGTCTTTTTGTTCTCGTGCTCGTCCTTCACCTTGGCCTTGCCTACGTTCATGATGCCGCCGCCACCGGCACCGCCGCGCATCATGGAGAACAGCAGGAAACCTGTGCAGCCCAGCATAGCCAGATAGAACAAAATCTCCATCCAGGGGATGGTTTCCTTGGCGGGCACATAGTCGTACACCATGGGTGCATCGGGGTTGGCTGCATCGTATTGGGCGATGTAGTCCGACACATGATCCACGAACATCCGGGCGTAGGGCAGCTTATAGCTGACCGTCTCGGTGCCGTCATCGTTCTTCTTTACCCCGGTGGGGGCAGAGGAAGAGGAGGACAGCAGGCCGGAAAGCAGCCCGCCCGTGGACTGGGTGGTGGTCTGCTCGGCAGCGTTGGGCAGCTCCTGTGCACCCTCCTTCAGGGTCATGGTGATCACGCCGGTATTCAGATCCAGCGAGAATTTGGTGACCTGATTGCTCTCAAAATAGTGTACCACCGTGGAATACGCCATGGAGGAGCCGCTGGCGCTGCCGCCGGTGCCGCCCAGCACCGACCACACCATCAGCACGGCTGCCAGCACAATGGCGATCACCAGCGGATTGAAACGGGGTTTCTTCGGTTGCAAAAAAATCAACTCCAGTTCAGGGTGAATTTGATCCGGGACTTACTTCGTGTAGATCTCGGGCTTGAGCACGCCCACATAGGGCAGGTTGCGGTACTTTTCGTCGTAGTCCAGGCCATAGCCCACCACGAACTCGTCCGGCACCTGGAAGCCCTCGTAGTCGGGCTGGATATCGGCCTTGCGGCGGCTGGGCTTGTCCAGAATGGTGCAGATCTTTACCGAGTTGGGGTTGCGCATCTTGAGCATGGGCACCAGATTCGAGAGGGTGACGCCGGTATCCAGAATATCCTCCACGATCAGCACATCCTTGCCGGACAGATCACCGTCCAGATCCTTGATGATCTTTACAAGGCCGCTAGTAACAGTGTTGCTGCCACCGTAGCTGGACACCACCATAAAATCGATGCTGCAGGGAATGCTCACCGCACGCATCAGGTCGGCCATAAACACCACCGAGCCCTTGAGGATGGACACCAGAACAAGGTTCTTGCCCTCGTAATCCTTGCTGATCTGGGCACCCAGCTCAGCAACCTTTGCCTTTAACTCTTCTTCACTGACCAGAACAGTCTTGATATCATCATGCATACTCATGTTATTTCCTCCCTATGTTCCATTTCCATCTGCAGCACCTGCGCAGTGTCTGCATCCGGGGCAAGGCCCTCGGCAAAGCCCGCACCGCAGACCCACAGTACTTCGCTGCCCGCCGCCAGCAGCGGCAGCTGATCGCGCTGGCTGGCCGGGATGCCCGTTTCGTTCATCCACTTGCGCAGCCGGTTGTGTACACTTCGCCCCGCCGGGCGGTAGACATCTCCCGGCTGGCGGGTGCGCAGGACAAGACCAGCATACAACGTAGTTATTCTAGCATAATCCGCCTGATTTTTTAAGTCTTTTTTATGAACGACTTGTATTTTTTCTTCAAAATCAGCCGTAAAAAGCCCTGCAGTCACCTTCCAGCCGCCCGCAAGGCAGTATTCTGCCTGTTTTTCCGGCTGAAAGGGCTGGCTTTCCGGCCGTTTGTCTTCCTGCTGCCGGGGCCGTTCCGGCACAATCTCCTGCCAGAAGCATCCGTCTCCGGCACAAAAGCGCACCCGGTCAGTCAGCTGTACCGCACCGCTGCCGCGCCGCACAAGGCCGCACAGCAGCTGCACATATTTTTCCTCTGCGTCACGCACGGGGGCCGTCAGCGAATGCATGGCTGCTTCCAAAATAAGCGCATCCGCAGCGGAAAGCGGGCCCAGCCGCCACACCGTGCAGGCTTCCGGGCTTTTGATGGCAGCCTGTGCCGCATCCAGACGTGCAGCGGAAAGCAGCTCTTCGGCCTTCCGGGCAAAATAGGCATCCGCGCGGGCTGCCCTCTCGCAGAAGCGGGCAAGGTTTTCCACCGCTGCGCCGTTGGTGCTCTGCAGTGCAGGCAGTGCCGCACGGCGCACCCGGTTGCGGGCATAGGCATCGGTCGCGTTCGTCTCATCTGTGACCCATGCCTGCCCGGCTGCACGGCAGAAGCTTTCGGTATCCTGCCGGGTAAGGGCCAGCAATGGCCGCAGGTAGCACCCGCGCTTTGGCCGGATGCCTGCCGCACCGTGCAGCCCCGTGCCCCGGGCCAGCCGCAGCAGCAGGGTCTCAGCCTGATCATTTGCAGTATGGGCCGTTGCAACGACATCTATCCCCTCCCCGCACAAACGCGCAAAGCAGGCATAGCGCAGGCGGCGCGCCCAGTCCTCCCCGGCATGTTCCGACGGCAGGCCCACTTCGTCGGCCATCTCTGCAGCATGGAACACCCGCAGCGGCACACCCAGCCGGGCGCATTCCGCCCGCACAAAGGCTTCGTCCCGGTCGGCGCTCTCACCGCGCAGGCCGTGGTTCACATGGCAGGCCGAAAGCACAAACCCGAATTCCGGCTGCAGGGCCAGCAGGATGCGCAGCAGTGCCATGCTGTCCGCCCCGCCGGACACTGCCGCGGCCAAGTGCAGCAGCTCACCCGGACAAAGCAGCTTTTCTCGCAGAACAAACATGCGCACATGCGCCAGAATTTTTTCATTGTTCATTAGCGTTTAAAGTCCACATCCATAAAGCGGGTGTGGGCACCATCCCAGCCCAGCGGCACCGTGCTGGTCTCGCCGTGACGGTTCTTTGCCACGATGC
>ENA-OVGI01001421-OVGI01001421.1-human-gut-metagenome-genome-assembly--contig:-NODE-1421-length-11857-cov-5.769192_pt1 | contig 11857 bp, 9 predicted proteins | sample MGYA00237771_ERZ505421 | MGnify/ENA primary metagenome ERZ505421 (study PRJEB26158, sample SAMN06016378) | human gut metagenome | biome: human gut; feature: ankylosing spondylitis patient; material... | reverse complement strand
TAATTTGCGCGTAATTGGTGGCATAATGGTGTTATGTACAGAAGGGGAGGGCGCAATGCCTTCCCCTTCTTGCTTTGTCTTGAAAACGAAATTGTGAGGTGAAAGCATGGCCATCAAGATCGAGCGCGTGGAAGAGGGCAGCGAAGCCGCTGTCCTCGGCCTCGCTGGCGGCGACGAGCTGCTGAGCGTGGACGGCAACGAGCTGAACGACACGCTGGACTATGATTTTTATACCGACAGCAAGAGCTTCCACCTCAAAGCGAGAGTGGCGGACGGCATCCGGGAGTGGGACGTCCGGCGGGAAGAGCGCGGCCCCTTCGGCTGCGACTTTTCCACCTATCTGGGCGACCAGAAGCACTCCTGCTCCAACCACTGTATGTTCTGCTTCATCGACCAGCTGCCCCCGGGAATGCGTGAGAGCCTCTACTTCAAGGACGACGACGAGCGCCTGTCCTTTTTGTTCGGCAACTATATCACCATGACCAACATGCAGGACCACGAGATCGACCGCATCATCAAGATGCATATCTCGCCCATCAACATCTCGGTCCACACCACCAATCCCCAGCTCCGCGTGCGGATGCTGGCGAATAAACGGGGCGGCGAGGTGCTGAAGTACCTGCCCCGTCTGGTGGAAGGCGGCATCGCCGTCAACTGCCAGCTGGTGCTCTGCCGGGGCATCAACGACGGCGACGAGCTGCGCCGCACCCTCACCGACCTGCTGGAGCTGACCCCGATGGTGCAGAGCGTGGCGGCAGTTCCTTGCGGCGTGACGGATTACCGCCAGAACCTCTTCAAGCAGACGCCCTACGACGCTGAGACCAGTGCCGCCGTCATCGACATCATGGAAGAGTTCGGCGACGAGTGCAAGCGCCGCCACGGCAAGCGCATCATCTATCCCAGCGATGAGTGGTATCTCAAGGCCGGCCGCCCCATCCCGGAGCCGGAGTTCTATGAGGACTACGACCAGCTGGAAAACGGCGTGGGCATGATGAGCCTCTTCCGGGAGGAATTTCTGGCCGAGCTGGAAAAGCCCCACCGCATCTATGGCACCAAAAAGATGGATGTCGTCACCGGCACCATGGCCGCGCCCCTCATCACCGAGATGATGGACGAGCTCCACCGCCAGTACCCCATGATAGAAGTAAAAGTGCATCCCATCAAAAACAACTTCTTCGGCGGCAACGTCGGCGTGGCGGGCCTCGTCACGGCGACCGACATCATCGCTCAGTGCGAGGGCCGGCTGTCCAGCGGCACGCTGGGCGTGCCTGCCGTGATGCTGCGGGAGGAGAAGGACACCTTCCTCGATGATATGACCATCGAGCAGCTGGGCCAGCGGCTCGGCGTAAAGGTGGAAGTCCTGCCCACCAGCGGCGGCGACGAGGCCAAGGCCCTGCTGCGCAGCGGCCTGCATATCGCCCGCCGGAGAAGACCGTAATTTTACCCCTTTTGTGAAAGGAGGAACCCCCTATGAGCAAACCGATCGTTGCTGTGGTGGGCCGCCCCAACGTGGGCAAGTCCACCCTGTTCAATAAGCTCTGCGGCCAGCGTCTGGCCATCGTGGAGGATACCCCGGGCATCACCCGCGACCGCATCTTCGCCAACTGCGAGTGGAGCGGCCACGAGTTCCTGCTGGTGGATACCGGCGGCATCGAGCCCAAGGCCACCGAGGGCATTCTGGCCCACATGCGCGAGCAGGCCCAGATCGCCATCGACACCGCCGACTGCATCATCATGGTGGTGGACGTGCGCAACGGCCTGACCGCCGCCGACGAGGACGTGGCCCATATGCTGCGCCGCAGCCACAAGCCCATCATCCTCGCCGTCAACAAATGCGACAATGTGGGCGAGACCCCCATGGAGCTCTACGAGTTCTATAACCTCGGCTTCGACGAAGTCATGCCCATCTCGTCCGTCCACGGCCACGGCACCGGCGACCTGCTGGACGCCGTCTGCGCCCACCTCGATTTCAGCGAGACCGTCGTGGAGGAAGACCGCATCCCCGTCGCCATCATCGGCCGCCCCAACGTGGGCAAGTCCAGCCTGACCAACCGCATCCTCGGTGAGAACCGCATGATCGTGGCCAACGAGGCCGGCACTACCCGCGACGCCATCGACACCCCCGTGGACAACGCTTACGGCAAGTTCATCTTCACCGATACCGCCGGTCTGCGCAAACGCAGCAACATCACCGACGGCCTCGAGCGCTACATGGTCGTCCGCGCACTGGCCGCCGTCGAGCGCAGCCGCGTGGCCCTCATCCTCGTGGACGCCACCGTCGGCTTCACCGAGCAGGACAGCAAGGTGGCCGGCTATGCCCACGACCAGGGCAAAGCCTGCATCATCGTCGTCAACAAATGGGACGCCGTGGAGGGCAAGGAGACCAACACCATGGAACTGCAGCGCCGGGGCTATGCCGAGTGCTTCAGCTTTATGGGCTATGCTCCTATCATCTTCATCTCGGCTCAGACCGGCTACAACGTGAACAAGCTCATGCAGCTGATCCGCGATGTGGACAGCCAGAACGGTGCCCGCGTACCCACCGGTGTGCTGAATGAGATGCTGGCCCGTGCCACCGCTCGGATGCAGCCGCCCAGCGACAAGGGCCGCCGCCTGAAGATCTTCTACCTGACCCAGGCTTCCACCCGGCCTCCGACGTTCGTGGCCTTCGTCAACGCAAAGCACCTGTTCCACTTCAGCTATCAGCGGTATATCATCAACCAGATCCGCGAGAACTTCGGTCTGGAGCACACCCCCATCCGCCTTGTCGTGCGTGAGCGCGGCTCCGGCGAAGTGGGCGCGAAGGACGTATAAGGAAGGGAGACTGGCTCTATGACCGCATTTCTCATTGTGCTGGCGGTCGCTGCCGAAGCCTATCTGCTGGGCAGCGTGGACACCGGCATCCTCGTCAGCAAGTATCTGTACCATGACGACGTCCGCACCCACGGCTCGGGCGCTGCCGGTATGACCAATATGCTGCGCACTTTCGGCAAGAAAGCCGCTGCCCTCACGGCGGTGGGCGATGTGCTCAAGGGCGTCGTGGCTGTCTGCCTTGGCCGGTGGCTGTTCGGCCATCTGCCCGCTGACGCTGCCGTCTCGCCCTATCTGGGCGTCTATCTCGCCGCCATCCTCGCCGTGGTGGGCCACTCCAGGCCCATCTACTTCGGCTTCAAGGGCGGCAAGGGCGTACTGGTGGCTGCCGGTGCCATTCTGGCAGTCCAGCCGGTGCTGCTGCCGGTGCTGGCACTCATCTTCCTCGTCTGCCTGGTCCCCACCGGCATGGTGTCGCTGGGCAGCATCACCATGGCCGCGGCTTACCCGGTCCTGACGCTGGTGTACAGCCTCATGCGCGGCCTGCCGACTCAGGATGTGGTGGTCTGCACCGTCGGCGCTGCCATCATGGGCGGCATGGTCATCTGGATGCACCGTTCCAACATCCAGCGCATCCGGGACGGCAAAGAGTACCGTTTCGGTCAGAAGCACAAGAACAGCTAAGCATAAAAAGATGCCCCGCAGGCAGCTCTCGACGAGCGTCCTGCGGGGCATTTTACGTTGTCAGGCTCATTTCGGGTCTGCTTCCAGCAGCGTGTCGGTGTTGTCCTCGTACTTGGGGTCTTCGATGGCGACTTCAAGCTCCGTGTTGGTGTCGTCATGATGCAGGTGCTTGCGCAGCCGGGAGGCGAATTCCTCTGACGGGATGCCGCTCTGGCTGGGGGAAAGGTCGGGTGCGGGGTGGCCGTCGGGCAGATGAGCGCCGAAGGCCGGTACGAAGAAGAACTTCCGCACGATGAAGATGAGGGCGATGGCGCCCACGCTCAGCAGGTTCTCCAGTGCGGACTCATGGCCCACCACCATGTGGCGGGCAATGGCGTAGAGCAGCACTTCGAGGCTGGAGCCGGGGCTGTGCTTGGCCAGCATCTTGATAAACTCGATGCCGATGACGATGTCCAGCGCCCGCTGTAAGAAGATGCTCACCTCGACGTCGTTGCCGTCGAACAGCAGGCCGGGCATCCACTGCAGCAGCGGCACCATCGACAGCAGCAGGCCGATGAGGACGAGGCCGGACAACAGGATCTCGAGCAGGGTGGCTGTGCTGATGATCTTGTTGCGCAATTCGGCGCGGCTGTGGCTTTCAACACGGGAATTGGACATGGGCAGGGACCTCTCTTTCAAATTTGACCGGAAATCTTTTACAACAGTTCGATTCTATTGTAACAAAAGCAAAAAACGAAGTCAATTTCTCCGGCGGGGAAAATTGGCCGGCATGAAAAACTGGAATCGAAGGCAGACAAAAGGGGCCGTCCGCACCCGGAATGGAGTGCAGACGGCCCCTCTTTATGCTGAAAAGGCGGCTTAGGCCTCAGCGATGGCTTCGATCTCACAGAGCACGCCCTTGGGCAGGTCTTTCACGGCCACGCAGCTGCGAGCGGGCTTGGAGGTGAAATACCTGGCGTACACCTCATTGAAAGCGGCAAAGTCGGCGATGTCGGCCAGGAAGCAGGTGGTCTTGACCACCTTGTCAAAGCCCACGCCGGCAGCTTCGAGGATAGCGCCCACATTGCGGCAGCTCTGGTCAGCCTGTGCGGCGATGCCCTCGGCGACTGCGCCGGTGGCGGGGTCTACCGGGATCTGGCCGGAGGTGAAGACGAGACCGCCCACGGTGTAGCCCTGAGAGTAGGGGCCGATGGCGCCGGGAGCTTTTTCGGTGCTGATGATGTTCATATCGATTACCTCACATATCATAAATAGGGGAGTCTCCCGCCAAAAGGGGAGCCGATGAAAAAAGTCTACCACCAACTGTCCCCGCCGTCAACGGGCAGCAGGGAACGGTCCCGGAATTTCCGGAAAAAGGGAATGTAAAATTATTTGGAAAAATCTGTGCAAATCATCTTGACAAGAAATAAACTTTTATGATAAAAATAGAGCATGAAAGTAACATTTTTGCAGGAAAAACGCAGGCGCAGCGCAGGCAGGAAAGTCGGCTTTGCGTAGGCGCGTTTCTTTTTTGCAGAAAAAGCGAATTTCTGAACCCTTGGAAGGGGCAAAAAGGATAGGATATGTCGATTTTGGTAGATGATTCAAATAAAACAGCCTGCCGTGCAGCGGAGGCTGGACTGCAGCAGAAAAACTGTGCTGCGCTGGTGCGCCCGGCGGGTACGGGCAAAGGCTGCATCGTGTGGGAGCTGCTGGATACCCACCCTGAGATGCGCGTGCTCTGGGTGGTGTCCTGCGCTGCCCGTCTGGAACTGCGCCGCGCCCTGACAAAGCGGCTGGGCCGGACGCTGGGCGGCCGGGTGCGGCTGATGAGCTGCGAGCAGCTGGCCGTGCAGAATGCGCTGGGCTGGGTGGCGCTGGCTGAGTTCCGGCCCGGCCTGCTGGTGCTGGACGGCTGGAGGGAGATGAGCGTAAAGGACTGGGCCGACTGCGTCCAGCCTCTGTTCCGCCTCTGCCCGGGGGCAAAGCTGCTGGCTCTGGGGGAACCGGACGCCCCGGGCGACAGCTGCCGCGCTGCCGAGGAGATGCTGGCCGACGCCATCGTGGAGCCGCTGGCGCTGGGCGGGGCGATGGCCGAGGGTCTGCTGCCCATGCCGGCCTCCTATACGGCCCTGCTCTGGCCGCTGGAAGATGCGCTGGCCCGCCTCCGTGCTGAGGTGAAGAACCTCCATCTGCCGGGCTGCCCTGACCCCAACGCCGAGAAATATCAGGCTCTGAGCCTCGCCGTAGAAAAGCTTCCGCCGGTGGAACAGCTGCTGGCGCAGTGGCTCCCGGATGCTGCCGGACGGTATCTTGTCCTCTGCGAGGATGATGCAGCGGCGGCGCAGACCGCAGAGCAGGCCGAGAAGCTGTTTGGTGCAGGAACACATATTTATAAGGATGCAGAAAGCTTTGCGGCCGATGAAGCGGCCACCCTCCGGCTGCTGGTCTGTGCCAACGGCCCGGCGGTGCAGGTTCCTCTGGCCGGGATCTCGGGCGTGGTGCTGGTGCGCCGCAGCGCTGAACCGACCACATACCGGCAGATGCTGGCCCGCGCCCTTGCGGCCTACGGCAGTGTGCCGGTGGCAGAGCTGAGCGCGGCCTTTGAGGCGCTGACCTGTGTGCAGCAGCTGCGGAAGGAGTGCAGCGCGGCGGGGGCAGAAGCCTTCCCGCTGGAAGAGCCCCTTTCTGCCTGCCGCCGGGCTTACCGGCAGCTCCGCCGCGCGCTGGACTCCGACTGGGAGCGCTATTATGCCGCCGCAAAGCAGATGACGGCAGAGGGAAAGACGCTGGACGTGCCTCGCTCCTACAGCTTCGGGGGCGTGGCCGTGGGCCGCTGGCTGGAAAACCAGCGCCTTGTCCGGGCCGGAAAGAAAAAGGGACGCCTTACCGCCGCGCAGGCCGCCCGGCTGGACAAAATCGGCATGAACTGGAAAAAGCGGCTCGAGCTGGCGTGGGAGAACGGCTGTGCTTCGGCCCGGCGGTACCGCGGCTGCCACAGCGACCTGCTGGTGCCGGTCCATTATAAGGATAAGGACGGCTTTGCACTGGGCGAGTGGATCGTCTACAACCGCCAGCGCTATCTGAGCGGGAACCTGACGTCAGACCGCGTCGAACGCCTCGAGGCACTGGGCATGGTGTGGGACACCGGCAGCATCCTCTGGGAGAAGAGCTATGCCGCCGCCGTCCAGTATTATCTGGAAAACCACACGCTGGAAATTCCCGTCAAGTATGTCACGCCGGACGGCATGGCGCTGGGCGTCTGGCTGGGCAGTCAGCGTGCCGCTTATAAAGAAGGTGTGCTGACCGACGCCCAGATCGAAAAGCTGGAAGCGCTGGGAGTGGACTGGACGAACCGGAACGACCGCAAGTGGCAGACCGCCTACGAGGCCGCCGTGAAGTACCACGCCGCCCACGGGAACCTCGACGTTCCCACCGAGTACATCGACGAAGACGGCATCCTGCTGGGCAAGTGGGTGTCCCGCCAGCGGTACGCATGGCAGAACCCCGAGCGCAGCAGCGCCCGGGTGACGCTGGAGCGGAAAGCTCTGCTGGACGAGCTGGGCATGAACTGGGAAAAGACCGACTCGTGGCAGCACCGCTACGAGCTGGCCGTGGAATACAAAAGGGAGCACGGCAGTCTGGCCGTTCCGGCCCAGTACCGGACGGAGGACGGCATCTGGCTGGGCAGCTGGCTGTCCCGTCAGAAGCAGATGCTGCGGGAGGGCAAAAAGCTTTCCGCCAAGCGCCGTGCGGCCCTGAAAGAGCTGTTCAAGGGCGAAAAAGGCCGACGCCTCAGCGCCCCGGTGCCGCCCGCGTGCAGCGTGCGGGAACAGAACTGGCTGGATAACTACCAGAGCGCCAGGCTCTACGCCGAGAAGAAGGGCAGCCTCCTCGTGCCTGCCGGATATGTGGACGAGAACGGCTTCCGTCTGGGCGTCTGGATCTCGAACCTCCGCGCTGCCCGCAAGGCCCGGCCCGAATCGTTTCAGGTGACGCCGGAGCATATCGCTCTGCTGGACGCCATCGGGATGCAGTGGGACGCCCGGGAGGCCAAGTGGGCCGGGGCGTTCCGCCGCGCCGAAGAGTACCGCGCCGCCCACGGCGACCTGCTGGTGCCGGTGAACTATAAGACCGAAGACGGCTTCTGCCTCGGCGACTGGGTCTGCCGGATGCGCGAAAACTATGCCTGTGCCGAGAAAAAGCTGACGGCAGAGCGCATCGCAAAGCTCGAAGCGCTGGGCATGGTCTGGGTCGTGCCGCAGGAGGGCTGAGATATTGCATTTTAGGGCGGAGTGTGGTATACTTCACCTCGTCTGAATAGAAAACAGCAGGTGCCTGCCGCCGGGGTCTCGTCCCCGGCCGGGAGGGTAAAAGGGAAGCGGGTGCGAGTCCCGCGCGATCTCGTCACTGTGATAAGGGAGTCCGCTGCCTTGGCGCTCAGCGCCGGTCACTGGAGGCTTTGCCTCTGGGAAGGCGGCAGCGGGCGGTGAGCTTTCAGTCAGGAAACCTGCCCGCTGTTGGTACAGGAGCGTCCGGCTCCGGATCACGAGGAATTGGTCGTACCAAAAAGCCCGAAAGTTCAAAGGGTCTTTTTGCTGTGCCTTCCGCGCGGTGAAAAGGCTCTTTTTTCGTTTGAGCTGACCCCCGTTTCGTACCCTTTCTATCGGAAAAATACATTCCACACAAACAGAAAGGACTCAAACAATGCGTAAGGCAACCAACAAGAACTGGCAGCGCGTCACCGCCGCTGCCGCCGCACTGGCCCTGTGTGCCGGTGTTCTCACCGGCTGCGGTGCATCTTCTTCCACTGCCGCCGGCAGCACCGCCGCAAGCTCCGCCGCCAGCGAAGTAAGCAGCGAGGAGGCTGATGAAATGGCAGCAAAGAACGTGGCAGACCTCATCGACGCCATCTATGTGCAGGAGCGCAACGAGAACACCGACGCTCAGTGTGAGGCTGCAAAGGCAGCATGGGATGCTCTGACCGACGCTCAGAAGGAGATGGTCGAGGGCGAAGAGGCAAGCCCCGAGTACTTTGGCCGCGACACCGGCGACGCCTCTAAGGACGACGCCCGCAACCAGGACAACATCGGCGACAACGAGATCCTGGTCGTCAGCTTCGGAACCTCGTTCAACGACAGCCGTGCAGCGGACATCAAGGGCATCGAGGACGCCATCCAGGCCGCATACCCCGACTGGTCTGTCCGCCGCGCCTTCACCGCACAGATCATCATCAACCATGTTCAGGCCCGCGACGGCGAGAAGATCGACAATATGCAGCAGGCTCTGGACCGCGCTGTGGCCAACGGCGTGAAGAACCTGGTCGTCCAGCCCACCCATCTGATGCACGGTGCAGAGTACGACGAGATGATGGAGATGATCGACGAGTACAAGGACAAGTTCGAGCACGTCGCCGTTGCCGAGCCCCTGCTGGGCGAGGTCGGTGCCGACGCTGCCGTCATCAACGCCGACAAGGAGGCTGTTGCCAAGGCCGTTACCGCTGCCGCTGTGAAGGATGCCGGTTTCGACAGCCTGGACGCTGCCGCTGAGGAGAAGGTCGCCTTTGTCTTTATGGGCCACGGCACCTCCCACACCGCAAAGGTGAGCTACAGCCAGATGCAGACCGCCATGCAGACCCTGGGCTACAGCAACGTGTTCATCGGCACGGTGGAGGGTGAGCCCGAGGAGACCGCCTGCGAGAACGTCATCGAGGCTGTCAAGGCCGCCGGTTACACCAAGGTCATCCTGCGCCCCCTGATGGTCGTTGCCGGTGACCACGCCAACAACGATATGGCCGGTGCGGATGACGATTCCTGGCTGAGCCAGTTCCAGGCCTCCGGTGACTTCGCGTCCGTGGAGTGCCAGATCTCCGGTCTGGGTGAGATCGAGGACATCCAGCAGCGCTACATTGAGCACACCAAAGCCGCCATTGATTCCCTGAACGGCTAATATTCCGCATTCCAATGCCCGAAGGGAGAGATCTTTTCGGGCATTTTTTATGGAGAGCTTCCCCGCATGAGGAGAAACACTCCCATTTCAAATTCTGAATTTTTGAGGTATTTTGTTTATGCACTGCAAACAGTTTGTTTCCCTGTCCGTTGCTTCTCTGATGCTGGCCGCCGTCCTCACCGGCTGCGGCGGGGCTTCTTCCACTGCTTCCTCTGCTGTCAGCTCGGAAGCCGCTTCTGCCGTGAGCACTGCCGCCGCTTCCGAAAGCACCGAAGCTGCCCTGCCGGACGGCGTGTACACGGCTGAGTTTGACACCGACAGCGGCATGTTCCACGCCAACGAAGCCTGCAATGGCATGGGCACCCTGACCGTGGAGAACGGGCAGATGACCTTCCATGTCAGTCTGTCCTCCAAGAAGATCGTCAACCTGTACGTTGGCATGGCCGCCGATGCCGAGGCCAACAAGGCAGACTGGCTGCTGCCTACCACCGACACCGTCACCTACTCCGACGGCACCTCGGAGGAGGTCTACGGCTATGATATCCCCGTGGCCGCTGTGGACCAGGACTTCCAGCTGGCACTCCTCGGGACCAAGGGCAAGTGGTATGACCACACCGTGAGCATCCGCAACGCACAGCCCAAGGCTGAGGAAGCTGCCGAGACCCCTGCGGACGGTGAATACAGCGTGAATGTGACCCTGGAGGGCGGCTCTGGCCGTGCCACCGTGGAAAGCCCTGCCGCCCTGACCGTGGCGGACGGAAAAATGACCGCTGTCATCCTGTGGAGCAGCCCCAATTATGATTACATGATCGTGGACGGCGAGAAGTATCTGCCCACCAACACCGAGGGCAACTCCACCTTTGAGATCCCTGTTTCTGCACTGGGCACCCCGTTGGCTGTCACTGCCGATACCGTAGCCATGAGTACTCCCCATGAGATCGAGTATACGCTGACCTTTGCGCTGAACGGATGAAACTGACGAGACAACAATTCCTGCGCGTTCTGCCTGCTACAGTACTGGCCCTGTCGGGTTGCGCTGCCTCCGAGACAGCGCCCGCCAGCACAGAAGAACTGGTCTTTGACCATGCCTGTCCGCTGGATTACGCCACACAGTTTACCGCAGACTGCTATGAGGGCGGCTATACCATGCTGACCCTGACCGAATCGGGGGAGCAGTTCCTTGTGACCCCGGAGGATGCCGCTGCGGTGGAAGGCCTGCCCGAGAGCGTGACGGTGCTGCGTCAGCCCGTCCGGAACATCTACCTTGTCTCCACCTCGGTGATGGACCTGTTCCTCGCGCTGGATGGGCTGGACAGCGTGACTCTTTCCGGCACCCGGGCGGAGGGCTGGTATCTGGATGAGGCCAGAGCCGCCATGGAGGCCGGGCGCATTGCCTATGCGGGCAAGTACAGCGCCCCGGACTATGAAAAGATCCTTGCGGCCAACTGCGGTCTTGCCATCGAGAACACTATGATCTACCACACCCCGGAGGTCAAGGAGCAGCTGGAACGGTTCGGCATCCCGGTGCTGGTAGAGCGCTCCAGCTATGAGAGCGGCCCGCTGGCCCGGCTGGAATGGCTCAAGTTCTGGGGCATCCTGCTGGGGAAAGAGGAGCTGGCGGAACAGGAGTTTGCCCGGCAGGTGGAGCGCCTTGCACCGCTGACCGGGCAGGCTTCCACCGGCAAGCGCTGTGCCTTTTTCTCCATCACAGCCAACAACCTTGCCAATGTGCGCAAGGGCGGCGACTATGTGGCCCAGATGATCGAGATGGCGGGCGGTGATTATGTTTTTGCGGACCTGACCGACAACGGCAACAACCTTTCCACCATGAACCTGCCGCTGGAGGATTTTTACGCCGGTGCAAAGGATGCGGATGTGCTCCTTTACAACAGCACCATTGAGGGCGTGGTGCATACCATGGAGGAACTGGTGGCAAAATGCCCCCTGCTGGCCGAGTTCAAGGCTGTGCAGAGCGGCAGTGTCTGGTGCACCACCCAGAGCTTTTTCCAGCAGAGTACGGCGCTGGTCGATTTTGTGCTCGACCTGCACCGTGTCTTTACGGAGAACGACCCCGCCGACCTGCAATTTCTGAGGAAAGTAGAGTAACCTATGACCAGCAAAAAGCGCCTGATCTTCTCTTACGGCATCCTTGCCCTGCTGCTGGCGGTGCTGTTTGCCGCCAACCTGTTCTGGGGCAGTGTGTCCCTGACACCGGGGGCAGTGCTGGCGGCCCTGACCGGCCGCGGACAAGACGCTTTGAGCGTGGGCATCATCACCCAGCTGCGCCTGCCCCGGGCCGTGATGGTGGTGCTGCTGGGGGCGGCGCTCTCGGCGGCGGGTTACCTGCTGCAGACCTTTTTTGCCAACCCCATTGCAGGCCCCTTTGTCATGGGCATTTCCAGCGGGGCCAAGCTGGCCGTGGCACTGGTCATGG
>ENA-OVGI01001415-OVGI01001415.1-human-gut-metagenome-genome-assembly--contig:-NODE-1415-length-11895-cov-3.912500_pt1 | contig 11895 bp, 6 predicted proteins | sample MGYA00237771_ERZ505421 | MGnify/ENA primary metagenome ERZ505421 (study PRJEB26158, sample SAMN06016378) | human gut metagenome | biome: human gut; feature: ankylosing spondylitis patient; material... | reverse complement strand
ATACGAGATCGTACGGTGACTGGAGTTCAGACGTGTGCTCTTCCGATCTTGCCAAACAATACATCGGCAACCGCGTCCCCTGTTTCGCTACCGCCAAACCAGACATTCAATATGGAATGAACATTCGCATCCTCCCAGTTTAAGACTAAAGGACGTCCCGTGAACAGAAGAAGTACGACAGGTTTGCCCGTCTTCACTAAAGCCTTCAATAAATCCTGTTGTGCATCGGGTATCTCAAGACTGGTGCGTGAAGCCGATTCACCGCTCATTTCCGCACATTCACCCAAAGCGGCAACAATGATGTCTGAACGGGAAGCCACGCGTAAAGCCTCGTCCAACAGTTCCCGGTTGTCTCCACGTTCCAGCGGGCGAATGCCCGTAGCTGCTTTTTCTGTTTCCGCATCATAATATATGTTGCTGCCTTTCGCATATAGAATTTCAGCCTTGTCACCCGCTGCCGCGCGAATTCCTTCCAACAATGTTCTGTGACGAGACGGCGTACATGTCATGCTCCACATACCGCACATATTATTACGTGCGTCTGCCATTGGACCGATCAGGGCAATCCTGCCTTTTTGTTCAAGTGGAAGCAGGTTGTTGTCATTCTTCAACAGAACAAATGTTTCAGCTGCAATCGCACGTGCAGCAGAACGGTGTTCAGGCGTATAAAGTTTCTCTTTGGCACGTAGGGCATCGCAATATTTATACGGATTGGAGAACAGTCCCAGTTTATATTTGGCTTCCAATACATGGCGACAAGCCATATTAATCTGTTCTTCCGTTACCTTCGCTTCTTTCAGGGATTCCTCCAATGTATTGAGGAACCCGCATGAAACCATATCCATATCCGTTCCTGCCTGTAAAGCGCGAATGGAGGCTTCCTTCAGAGGGGCGACACCATGGGAGGACATTTCGGCTATCGAATTGTAATCTGTTACCAATAGCCCTCCGAAGCCCCATTCATTCCGGAGCAGGTCGGTCAGTAACCATTTGTTGGCTGTGGCTGGAATACCGTCAACGATATTAAACGAGCTCATGATGCTGCCTACACCAGCGTCAACGGCAGCTTTATAAGGAGCCAGATATTCGTTATACATACGTAGTCGGCTCATATCCATTGTATTGTAATCGCGTCCCGATTCGGACGCCCCATAAAGTGCGAAATGTTTCACGCAGGCAAGAATTTCATCGTTGCCTTGCATATTGTTTCCCTGATAACCACGCACATACGCTTTTGCCATTAAAGAACCCAGGTAAGGATCTTCTCCGTTCCCTTCTGCGATACGTCCCCAACGGGCATCACGACAAATATCGACCATCGGGCTGAATGTCCAGTTAATACCGTCTGCGCTGGCTTCAATGGCAGAGATGCGTGCCATACGTTCGACGGCCAGCGTATCCCAACTACAGGACAGTGCCAATGGGATTGGAAAAATAGTTTCGTAACCGTGGATAACGTCTGCACCTACAAGTAGAGGTATTTTCAACCGGCTTTCTTCTACCGCAAGGTGTTGCAGGGCATTAATTTTCTGGATCCCCTTGACATTGAAGAAGCCGCCTATTTCCTGTTTGCGAATCATATCGCTAAGTTCACCGTTCATCACCGAACCTGTCACGAGATCACCGCCCGAAGGCAGGTTTAATTGTCCGAGTTTCTCACGGAGAGTCATCCGGTCCATTAAGTCGGTAATGAAACGGTCCATTTCCCTATCTTTCCCTCCCCCGGATGGTGAGCAGGCAAAGAGAGTAAGCCCGCAAAGGGCGCAAGATATAAGATTTCTTATCTTCATTTTTCTTGTTATTGGGTTATTTATACTTGTTGTCCGATTTTTCTTTCCACACCACTACTCCCGCAGGTTCAAGGCGTGCACTGCCAATCAGTACTTCTGCCTCATCGGGAATGACTATTTCCTGAATGTCCGACGTATAATTCAAGGCGATGTAAAAACCGTCACGCCATTCTTTCACTACTCCGTACGGCAAATCTTCGGTCGATACGCCTGCTTCTGTATATACACGACGTACCACCTCTTTTTCCAGTTTGCCGTCATCGGTATCCGTTCCGATATAAGTGACCGTTCCCTTACCCAGTTTGTGGTGTATCACGGAAGCGGCTCCCTTATAGAACTGGTCTGTATAGACAGCCCACACATCTGTTCCGGCAGCCGGTGTCAGTACGTCTCCCCAATTATTCCAGGCAAATTCCTTACCCTCGAAATCGATCTTTCCGTACAGATTGTGGGGCAGATGGTCATAATACAGGCTATTTATTCCGGCTAGTTGATGAATCGGAGCAGCCAAAGGAGCCTCCCACAGTTTGGCGTCACGGTCTTTCTGACCGGTACGGCAAGTCAGGATCAGATGTCCTCCCTTCTTCACATATTCAGTCCAACGTTCCACCAGCTTGTTGTCAAGCAACTGATAGGCAGGAGCTATCAAGAAAGGATAACCGGAAAAATCCTCTTTCTCCGAAATCACGTCTACCGGAGCTGCAAAAGATTTTAGCAGATTGTAATATTTATGCACGTGAGCCATCGTCCGCCATTGATCCGTCTGCCGCTGAAACTCCATTTCCCAATAATTACTCATATCGAAAAGTAAACCAATACGCCGGGAGGCCAGTTGACCGGGCATACGATTTTTCTTATCATAGGCGGCACGCAGTTTTTTCATCTCCTGCGTAATGCGTACATATTCTTCACCGCCCGGAGAAAGAGTTACTCCATCAGTCATTATCATACCGTAATGATATTGCTCACTGCCTTTCAGAGGTTGACGGAAACGGTAATTGCATACGAATTTTCCACCACCTGCAAAGACGTGATACACCCACATACGGATGGCACCGGGTAAAGGTTGGGGGTTATACACTCCCCAGTTCACCTGCCCGGGTTGGAGTTCCATAACTCCAAAGGCTTTACCTACGCGATTACGGAACTGGTCGTTTGAGAAACCGAGATCTTCCGGAATACCCATCCGGAAACCCTGGCTGCCTATTCCCTGATTATGTCCGGTCACCAGATAGCGGGTGTAGGTCAGGAAGTCCGGATGATCGATCCGTACCGGATCGACCGGATTGAAAATAGGTATCAGGTTGGTAGTGATCCATTGGTCTTTATTAATATGCTGCCGGAGTATATCTGCCTGCATATTAACAAAGCCCGCCAATTCGTCCGCCATGAAACGGTTCAGGTCGAGCATGGCATGAGGATTGGGCTTATCGGGTACTTCCTGCTGACTGGGAAGACGCACTTGGTCGAAGTTCTGATAAGTTTCACTCCAGAAAGAGGTTCCCCATGTATCATTCAGTTTGTCAATAGTAGCGTATTTCTTCTGTAACCAGACACGGAATTTTATTTGTGCATTTTCACTGTAATCCACTACTCCGTAATGTCCCGGCTCGTTGTCAATCTGCCAGCCGATAACAGCAGGGTGATTGCCATAACGCATTGCCAGACGGGAAACAATGTTTTCTACATAACGACGGTAACGGTCGCTACTCCAGGAAGCATGCTGACGCCGTCCGTGTTGAATAGAAACTCCATTATCCCGCTGAATCAATATGTCGGGGTACTTTTTTGACAGCCAGACGGGAGGTGTGGGAGTAGGAGTACACATAATTACCTTCAGACCATATTTCTTTGCTAAAGAGACGGCACGATCCAGCCACTCAAAATCATACTTTCCTTCTTCCGGCTCCATCATGGCCCAAGCGAACTCTGCAAAATGGGTGAACTTGATTCCCATCTCCGACATTTTCTTCAAATCACGTTCCCATTGGGAGGAATCCCATTGCTCGGGGTAATAGTAAGATCCTAGAGCAAACAACTCTTCTGGAGGAAAAGATTTATCGGCCGGAGATTGAGCAAAGGATACCAACGAAAACAATAAAGCTAAGACTAATAAGGACTTTTTCATGGATATTATTTTAAGTTTCATCGCTATAATAAATAACAGGTTAGCGCAGTGGTCTGGCTTTTATTCCGCCGGAGGTCATTTTTACAGGTTTGATAGTACCGTTTTTATTAAAATACATTCGGTCAATGCAAGTAATGCGGTAGTTCCCATCGGTTTCACCCAAAGGGCGGCGATGATAGACAATATACCATTCATCCTTTCCCGGACCTTTGATAATGGAATGATGTCCGGCACCATTAGCTATTTTAGTGTCCTGCTCCAAAATCTTTCCGACTCTTTTGAACGGACCAAAAGGCGAATCCGCAATGGCATACGCTACACAATAATCGGGGCCTGTCCAGTCGCCTTCTGACCACATGAAATAATATTTGCCATTGTGTTTAAGCATAAAAGGTCCTTCTATATAATTTTCCGGAGTCACTTCTTTATAAGTTGTTCCGTCTTCAAAAGGTACGATACTGATTAGATCAGATCCCATCTTCACCATATTGCAATGTCCCCAACCGCCGTAATACATATAATACTGACCGTCATCGTCCTTGAAAACAAACTGGTCAATAGGTTGCGCTCCGTTCACGATCTTGCCAATCAGCGGCTTTCCGAGCGCATCCTTGAAAGGACCTTCCGGACGATCGGCTACAGCCACACCTATACCTCCCACTTCACTCTCATGATATATGTTGTTTGCTCCAAAATAGAAATAATATTTCCCATTTGCTTCTATCACGGCAGGTGCCCATAAAGCATTCCTTAACCAGCTGATATTTTCGACAGAAAGGACTTTCGGGTGTTTTCTCCAGTGTACCAAATCTGGGGAAGAAAAGGCATCCATGTACAATTGTTGTTCGAAAGGAGCTGAATAAGTCGGATAAATCCAGTATTTATCACCGAAAACGACTCCTTCGGGATCTGCATACCAACCGTCAAAAACCGGATTAGTACTTGTCTGTTTTTTGCCCGTATTTGTTTGAGCAAATAAGGTTACTGAACAGCAACACATAATCATGAAAAAGAATACTATTTTGGAATTCATGTCTATAAATATTAAAGTTATGCCACAAAAATGATGAAAAATCAATGAAATAAAGGTTGATTATTTGCCAATAAATAGCGAGAATCAACCAAATTGCCGGAAAAATAATTATTTCATATATTACTGCTTGTAAAGGGCTGTTTTGATTTGTTTTTTCACTTTCTTTGTTTGCAGGTTCAACACTTTTGTTATATATTGCCGTCCCATTTTCGTTGTATCTGTCTTGAATTTCTTAATTGGTCATTTAACAGGCTATTATTTATATATATTATAAGTATTACTATGCGAATTTTATTGTATTTTCTCCTTATTCTTTTAGTGGGTTGCTCATCCGGTCAGAATAAAAAAACACATGAGCGGGTAGACCTCGATTCCGTACCTGTTTATACGAATCCGCTTTTGTCAAGAGGAGGAGACCCATGGGCGGTATTCCATAACGGAATATATTATTATACCCAAAGTATGAGCGACCGCATCACTTTATGGGCAACAGATGATATAACCCGGTTGGCGGAAGCATCCCAGAAAGATGTGTGGGTACCTCAAAATTCGTCAAACGCATTTCATCTTTGGGGACCTGAAATACATTACATTAATAATAAATGGTATATTTATTGTTGTGCGGATGATGGAAATATTGATAATCGTCAGATTTATGTGCTTGAGAATGAGTCTGCTGACCCGATGAAAGGGGAATTTGTCATGAAGGGAAGAATATCAACTGATGAAGATAATAATTGGGCAATTCATGCCAGTACTTTTGAACATGGAGGAAAGCGTTATTTAATCTGGTGTGGATGGCAGAAACGTAGAGTTTATCAGGAAAATCAATGTATTTATATTGCCGAAATGGAGAACCCATGGACACTGGCTTCTGACCGTATTTTGATTTCCGAACCAGAATATGAATGGGAATGCCAGTGGATCAGTATAGATGGTAATAAAACTGCCTATCCGATTCGTGTCAATGAAGCACCGCAATTTTTCTATTCTTTGAAGAAAGATAAGTTATTGATTTATTATTCGGCAAGTGGTAATTGGACTCCTTACTACTGTGTAGGACTGCTGACTGCCGATACTGACAGCGATCTGCTGAATCCGGCTTCTTGGAAAAAGGCACCGGAGCCTGTGTTTAAGCAAGCACCGGAAAATCATGTATATGGACCCGGTAGTATCTGTTTTATTCCTTCACCTGACGGTAAGGAATGGTATATGCTTTATCACGCCCGCAAGAGTTTGTATGATATGCTTGTTTTGGATAGCCGGACGCCGCGTATGCAGAAAATAGAGTGGGATAAGGAAGGAATCCCTGTCTTAGGAATTCCGCAGAAAGAAGGATTCCCGCTTCGCAAACCGTCAGGCACTCCTGAACGCAAATGAAAATAGGGGGCGTACTTTTTGCAATACGCCCGTTTTATTCAAAAAGAGCCCGTTTCTTTCTTTTCTTATTTAAATGGTCTTCTTTTTCACGAAAAGAAAAATTCTCATCTTTTATTGAATGTTTTTTTTCCTTTTTTTTAGTGCGTATTACTTATGTTTGCAACGTAATCTATTAAATAAATCAACTAATGTAAAACGCGCAATGAGAAATGAAAATCTATTGTCCTTTCTTCTTATAAAGAGAAGAATTTTAAAATTACTGGCTATAAAATATGCATACAGTTTAATTGTTTTATGCGGAATTAGTTTTATGGCATGTTCAGATGATGATCCCGTAAAAAAGAATCCTTATCTGCAAACGAGCACCCGTGCTATGCTGAAAGAGGTAGTGGAAGTGGTGTTTAACAATATCGACAGTAATACTGACGTTACTGTCGACTTTGGTGACGGAACAGTCAAGGAAGGGAAAGCAGCTACGCCTATCACTCATGCTTATACACAAAGTGGTGACTACACGATGTTAGTGACAGCGGGTGAGCATGCAGTACAGAAAAGGATCCGTATTTACGACTTATTGGCACTGACAGAAGCCATGAAGCAATTCAGGGATGCAGATAACAAAATGGTATGGGCTATGACGCATCGCTCTCATACAACAGACAAGACTATTCCCGAAAATTCGGTATCTGCTGTAGAAGCTGCCATCAATGCAGGAGCGGATGTGATTGAATGTGACACTCATCTCACAAGCGATGGAGTAGTTATGGTGTGCCATGACCAGACAATCAATGCTACGACTAACGGCACAGGGGATATTACGAAAATGACTTATGCTGAAATTCAGCAATATAATCTGTTGGACCGGAATGGAAGGGTGACCGATGAGAAGATGCCCACATTGGAAGAGTTTCTGAAAGCAGGGCGTGGAAAAATATATTTCAATCTGGATTATTCTCCACGTACAGCCTCTACCCAAGAGGTGATGAATGTTGTCAAGGAACTGGATATGATGGAACAAGTCTTTTTCTATTGTAACAGTAGCCAGAAAGCAGAAGAAGTGTTGTCTATTTCTAAAAAGGCACACGTGTACACATGGGCACAAAGCGCTTATAAACCTCTGGTAGGACTTCCGGGTAATTACTTCGTGCAATATTCTTATGCTCCCAACGGACAAAGTACTCCTATAGGAACTGCCGTCAGTGAGGGAATGATTCCTACAGTCAATATGCTTCATGTATTATCCGGATTAATACCTGAATATGATATAAATACGACTTATCTGGATGAGCTTCTTCAGATTTATCCTGAAGTACGTATGATACAGACAGATGCACCGGAAGTATTAATCTCCGCTTTACAAGCAAGAGGATTGCGTTAACTTTATCATCTAACATAAAATCATTTATTTATGAAGAATATTCATTTCAAAACGTGTACCTGTCTGTTAGGTATATTGCTGATACTGTTTTCCGGTATACAGGTAAAGGGAGCTTCTTTGGAAGTTCAGCAGGAAAGTAAGGTATCAGGTACGGTGACGGACGAAAAGGGCGAACCAGTTATTGGCGCTTCCGTAGTAGTCGTAGAATCGAAACAGGGTACTATTACAGATATAGACGGTAAATTTCTGGTGAACGTACCTAAGAATGGACACCTGAAAGTGTCTTATATCGGTTATGAAACACAAGAAGTGGCTGTTAAAAACCGCCAGTTATTGAAGATCATATTGAAAGAAGAATCGACCGCTTTGAATGAAGTGGTAGTGGTGGGTTACGGTACGATGAAACGGAAAGAAATGACTTCGGCTATTTCGCATATAGGTGCGAAAGATCTGAATCAGATATCCAGCCTCGATGCCTCCATGCTTTTGCAGGGGAAAGTTTCCAGCGTTTCGGTTTCTAACACAGCTCTGGCCGATCCGAACAATCAAGGAAGTATTCAGATTCGTGGTGTCTCTTCCCGTAATGCAGGTTTAGGACCGTTAATTGTGGTAGACGGAGTACCGGGAGGTGATATGACGAATATTAACCCTGCCGATATTGAATCGATTGATGTATTGAAAGACGGTGCTGCTTCTGCGATCTATGGTACGCGGGGTAGTAACGGGGTTATCCTGATTAATCTAAAGAAAGGAACCAAAGATGGACAGGTTCATACAACCTATAGTACTTCCGTTACTTTTAATAAAGCTAAAAAAGAACTCGACATCATGAATGCGGAAGAATACCGTGCTTATCGCACAGTGTCTAATCCGCTTTCCGATATGGGAGCTGATTCAGACTGGTTTGATGCCGTTACTCAATTGGGGGTGACTCACATGCATACATTGACATTTTCCGGCGGTAATGCGAGAACCAACTATCGGGTGACCGCCGACTATCGTAATGCCCGTGGTATTGATTTGCGTTCCGACCGTCGTGAATATGGAGCACGTGCCAATATTAACCATACAACCAAAGACGGGCTATTCACGTTCTCTGCTAATATAACTCCTCGTGTTATCGACCGGAACAAATCAGCCAATGTATATAGCAATGCTATTAAAAACAATCCGACAATGCCTATTTATGATTCGGAATCGGCTAATGGGTACTATCGTTTTCCCAGTGGAACGGAAGGTTCTAATATCGTAGAGCAATTGAATGAAGAAGAGAATGGTACGGAAATTAAGTTGCTGGAATGGAATGCTACGGCTGCCGTTAATCTGCTGCCTCTGTTTAATCCGAAGAATCCGGACATGGTATTGAAGTCGCAGGTCACTATTTCTCAATATCAAGTTGATAAATTTAACGGATGGTTTACACCGTCTACTTATGGTTCTAACGTAAATGATGGGGTCACCGGAAAAGCCAGCCGTGACTTCGACAAAAGTACGACTAACAATCTGGAATGGGTAACAAATTTCTCTACACGTATCAAGAATCATCAGATCCGTGCAATGGTGGGGTATAGCTATAATTATGGTGTAAATTCCGGAATGTCTGCTGAAAACTGGAATTTCTCTTCGGATGGATTGACGTATAATAATCTGGGTTCCGGGCTGGAAGCGGCAAAAGATGGAAAAACAATGATGGGCTCCTATAAGAATGACCATAAGTTAATCAGCTTCTTCGGACGTGTTAATTATGATTGGAAAGAGCGCTACCTGTTTACTTTCTCTTTACGCCACGAAGGGTCTTCCCGCTTTGGCGAGAATCATAAATGGGGTAATTTTCCGGCTGTATCTGTCGGTTGGCGTATCTCGGATGAGAAGTTTATGAAAGGACTTTCATGGATTGATGACTTGAAAGTACGTTATGATTATGGGGTGACAGGTAATCAGGAAATAGGAAATTATAATTCTCTGGCTACTTACCGGGCTTTCGGTTGGTATCAATACAATGGTAACCGTTTTCATGTATGGGGACCGAGCAAAAATACGAACTCGGAATTGCGCTGGGAGAAGGGACATAATCAGAATGTGGGTTTGGACTTCTCACTCTTCTCACACAAAGTGACCGGTTCATTTAACTATTTCCATCGTAAACAAAGTGATTTGCTCGGAGATTATTCTGTACCGGTACCACCTAACTTGTTCTCCACCATCTATACCAATGTAGGTACATTGCGTAATACCGGTTTCGAACTTGATGTTACAGTAAATGCTGTCCGGACAAAGGATTTCACTTATAGTTTCACATTAGTGGGGGCTACTAATAACAATAAGTTTGTTAGTTTTTCCAACGATATATATAAAGGACAAAAATATTACTCTACCTGTAGCATGGCGAATCCGAATAATCCGGGATATTTGCAGCGGATTGAAGAAGGGGAACGTATTGGTAACTACTTTACATATCGTTATGCAGGAGTGGATAAAAAAGGTGACTGGCTGATTTATGATAAAAAGGGGAATGTGATTCCTGTAGCCCAAGGTACGGAAGAGGATAAGTCTGTGACCGGAAACGGTTTGCCGAAATTCACCGGCTCTATGACGCATAACTTCACTTATAAGAACTTTGATTTGTCTGTTGCCCTCCGTGGTGCTGCCGGGTTTGACATATTCAACGTGCATGATTTCTATTTCGGATTGCAGAGCATGACTACCAACCAGTTGACGACCGCTTATTCGAAGAATGCACATATCACGACAGGTAAGAATGTGATTACCGACTATTTCATTGAACCGGGTGATTATCTGAAGATAGACAACGTCACTTTAGGATATACCATGAACCAGAATAAGAAATATATTGAAAAGATACGTTTGTTCGGTACGGCCAACAATCTTTATACGTTTACGAAGTTTACCGGTGTAGATCCTTCTACCTACGAAGTGAACGGACTGACACCGGGTACTTTCGGAGGAGGATATAACTATTATCCGTCTGCTTTTCAGTTTATTTTAGGATTACAAGTAAGTTTCTAATAAAAGACGATTATGAAAATAACAAAATATATCATTGGATTAGGGATAATGGCAGGTACAGTCATTAGTTTGCCATCCTGTACAGATCTGTCGGAAACGGTGTATGATCAGGTCATGTCTCAAAACTATTATAATACCAAACAGGATGTTATCAACGCCGTTTTTCGTCCGTTTGAGCATATCTATGAATCCATTGTCAGACGTCATGAACACGAAGAACTGACAGGGGATCAGTTGATAACGCCTACTCGGGGAACTTGGTGGTATGATGGCGGTAAATGGGAAAAATATCATTATCATCAATACGATGACATTAATCAGGAAGACTGGACAAACGAGTGGGAAGGCATGTATGGCGGTATCGGTCAATGCAATCTGGTGTTGGATGATTTGTCTCAATTGAATCCTTCTAAATTTAATTTAAGTGACAGTGAGTTTGATAGTTTTAAAGCGCAACTACGTTGTATGAGAGCTTATTGTTATCTTCGCCTGCTTAATAGTTACCGTAATTGTATCTTAACTACGACTTCTGACCAAGCGGTCAATGAACAGCCGGAAAACCGGAAGCAGGTATCTCCACAGGTTATGTTTGATTTTATCGAAAGTGAGTTGAGAGATGTCTGTCTGGTAGCTTTACCTTCCAAAATCGGACAATCTGGTAATGGCGGTCAACAAGGACAATTTACCAAGGCGGGAGCTGCTGCATTGCTGGTACGTCTTTATTTGAATGCGGAAAAGTGGATTGGACAGCCCAAATGGCAGGAATGTATCGATATGTGTGAGCGTATCACCGGAGGAGAATTCGGTTATTATGCAATCGCTAATAACTGGTACGAACCTTTTGACTGGAATAATGAAATGTGTAATGAAGTAATTCTCGGTTTTCCCGGTTCTTATGGATTGACTAGCTGGCATCTGCAAAATGACAAGAGAACTGTTTACGGACGGGCCCTTCCTTATGGTTGTGAGAAATACCTGAAAATTGAAGGAAATGGCAGCCGAAATCCCAAATATGCACTTTCGCCAAGTTATAATAACCAGCAACCACGTGCATTGTTTGATTATGAATTGGGCATGGTTACGCAGAAATTCGCCAAATATGCAGGCGATAAACGTTATAAACAATATGTAAATACGAGTAATAATACACGGGAAGGTA
>ENA-OVGI01001410-OVGI01001410.1-human-gut-metagenome-genome-assembly--contig:-NODE-1410-length-11915-cov-6.580691_pt1 | contig 11915 bp, 7 predicted proteins | sample MGYA00237771_ERZ505421 | MGnify/ENA primary metagenome ERZ505421 (study PRJEB26158, sample SAMN06016378) | human gut metagenome | biome: human gut; feature: ankylosing spondylitis patient; material... | reverse complement strand
GTCCGGGTTCGGCTGATGCCACACGCGGATGGTTGCGTCCCGCTGGTAGGTGATAAACTCCCGCTCGCCCTTCATCACGCGGAAGCCGGATGCCGTCAATGGTCGTTCGCGTTCCGTAATGAGCCTTCGGTTATTCATAATTTCTTCACAAACCTTTCGTGCAAGTTTGCGCATTTTTCCTTGTCTTTTTTTCCATCATACCACAAAACGCAACGCATTTCAAGCAAATTATAACCAAAGACGGGCAAATTTTAAGAAGTTTTTTTCTCTCGTTGAATTTATAATATGGTTGAAAGCAAACCATTTTTATTCATTTGCAACGTATTGAAATTGATTCAATTCCAGTTTGAAGGAGGCACGGAAACATGGAGCGTTCCTTTGGCAGCAAATACGGGAAGTGGATTGCCCTGACGGCGGTCGTTCTGGCGCTGGTGCTGTGGTTCGTTCTGTCCGGCGGCGTGGAGAACTACCGGGCAAAATACGAGGGTTATGACCTCTCGCAGCAGATTGGCGACATCGGGCGCAGCAGCACCTATTCGCTGTATTTGCGCGCGCATGAGGGCGCTCCGGACGCATCTTCGGACGTTTCCATTCCGCTGGTGACGGTGGATTCGGACGGCGTGACTGCACAGAAGGATGGTCTGCTGATGCAAAGCGGCTCTTCCGCAACGTTCGCCGTCACCGTACCGGAAACCGGGTTCTACAACATCCGCCTGACCTACCGCACTGAGGCGGCACGCGGCGTGGACTTGGAGCGCGAACTGCGCATCAACGGCGAAGTCCCCTTCGATGGCGCGGATACACTGACCTTCACCCGCCTGTGGCACGACGGCGGCGAAGTGCGGCAGGACTCGCAGGGCAATGACATCCGTCCGACGCAGGTGGAGGTGTTCGGCGAACAGACCGTCTGCTGCCGCGATTCGATGGGCTACATCACCGAGCCGTACCGCTTTTATTTCGAGGCGGGGGAAAGCACCGTCACCCTGATTGCGACCAGCGAGCCGATGCTCCTGACCGCGCTTTCGCTCACCGCACCCGAAAGAATGCCGGATTACGCCGCTTATGCCGCCGCGCAGCCACAGGAGAACAGCGTTCCTGCTGACTTTGCCCTCTTGCTGGAAGGGGAAAGCAGCACCCTGCGTTCCTCCCCGTCGCTGTACGCGCGTTATGACCGTTCTTCCCCTGCCACTTCTCCCTGCGACGTGCGCCGGACGGTGCTGAACTACATCGGCGGCGATGCTTGGCGCGACGCGGGGCAGTGGATTGAGTGGGATTTCGACGTGCCGGAAAGCGGCTGGTACAACATCACCATCAAAGGCCGTCAGACCTACAACCGCGGCAGCGTGTCCAGCCGTATCCTCTATCTGGACGGCAAAATTCCCTTCTCCGGTATGGAGAACGTCTCCTTCCCCTACACCACGGCATGGAAAATGAACACATTGTCGGATGATTCCGGCACGCCCTACCGCTTCTACCTTTCCGCTGGGCATCACACGCTTCGTCTGGAAGCGACGCTGGGCGACATGGGGCAGATTCTCTCCGACATGGAGGAAAGCATCTACCGCCTGAACCAGATGTACCGCCGTGTGCTGGTGCTGACAGGCGTGAACCCCGACCGCTACCGCGATTACCACTTGGAGCAGGTGTATCCGGAGGTCATCGAAGCGATGGCGCAGGAAAGCCGCCTGCTCTATAAGCTCGTCGATGAGACCGTTGCCATCACCGGACAGAAATCCGACCGCATTGCCGTCGCGCAGACGCTGGCGGTGCAGCTGGAATCCTTCGTCGAAGATCCGGCGAAGATTACCGAAGCCTTCACGAATTTCAAGGACAACATCACCTCCCTCGGCACGTCAATGCAGAACATGCGGCAGGTCAAGCTGGATATTGACCTGATTGCCATCACCGCGGACGGCGTGACCGTACCGCAGCCGTCGGAAAATTTCCTCGACCGCGCGCTGCATGAGCTGAAATCCTGCGTCACGTCGTATTTCGTGGATTACAATGCCTTGGGCGATGTGTACGATGCCAGCGAGGACGTGCTGGAAGTGTGGATTCTGACTGGCCGTGACCAGTCTACCGTCCTCAAAACCATGGTTGATGACACCTTCACACCGTCTACCGGCATTCCCGTCAACGTCATGCTGGTTGACCCGAACGCGCTGCTGAACGCCGTCGTCGCGGGCAACGGCCCGGATGTCGTCATTTCAACCGACAGCTGGAACCCCGTCAACTACGCGCTTCGCCATGCGGTGGAGGATTTGACGCAGTTTGATGATTTGCAGGAAGTCCTCGACCAATTCTACCCCAGCGCCTACGCCGCGTTCAGCTTCAACGGCGGTCTGTACGCGCTGCCGGAGACGCAGCTGTGCTCGATTCTCTTCTACCGCAGCGACATTCTGGAAGAATACGGGCTGTCCGTCCCGGAAACGTGGGATGATTTGATTGCCATGCTGCCCACCATTCAGGGGGCGAACATGTCCGTCGGCATCCCCTACCCCGACATTGCTGCCCCGAATCTCTCTTCTTATTACGCCATGCTCTACCAGCTTGGCGGCGCGCTCTACAACGATTCGGCGACCCACACCACCATCAACAGCGAAGCGGGTGTGCAGGCGTTTGAGCGCTACACCAGCCTCTACAATGACTACGGTCTGCCGACCATCTTCGACTTCGTGAGCCGCTTCCGCTCCGGCGAAATGCCGCTGGGCATCTTCGATTACACGACGTTCAACACCCTGACCGTCTCCGCGCCGGAAATCCGCGGCCTGTGGGACATTGCGATTCTCCCCGGCACTTCCCGCACGGCAGAGGACGGCAGCACCTATGTGGATCACTCCGGGCATTCGCAGGGCGCCTGCTGCATGATGATTGCCACCGACAGCGAAACGACAAAACAGAATGCGTGGCAGTTCATGAAGTGGTGGACGTCCACCGACGCGCAGGTGCGTTTCGGGCGCGAGATTGAAGCCGTCTTGGGTTCGTCCGCGCGCTACGCCACCGCGAATATCGCCGCCATCGAGCAGCTTTCCTGGTCAGAAGCTCAGCTGAAAGTCATTCGCGAACAGATGACGTGGGCAGTCGGCTTCCGCGAAGTCGCCGGCGGCTACTACACCACGCGCCACATGACCAACGCCGTGCGCAAAGTGACCAACGACAAGACCGACCCGCGCGAAACCCTGCTGGATTACGCGCGCACCATCAACGAGGAAATCAATAAGAAGCGCTTGGAGTTCGGTCTGCCGATCGACGAAGAGACGCCCTGAGCGAAAGGAGGAAGCATTCGTCATGACCGCGTTCTGGAAAAAGTACTTTGCGCTGAGACAGCGCAATGCGCGCATCGCGTGGGACAGAGCGAAGCACATGAAGTTCTGCTATGCGTTTCTGGCGCCCTACGCCCTGCTGTTTCTGACCTTCTACATCCTCCCGATGCTCATCTCCATCTACTACTCCTTCACCTACAACAACATTCTGGAGCCCGCGCGCTTCATCGGGATGGACAACTACATCACCCTGATTTTGAAGGATGATGTTTTCCTGACTGCCGTGAAAAACACGTTCCTGCTGGCGGTGATTACAGGGCCTGTGGGCTACATCATGTCGTTCTGCTTCGCGTGGCTCATCAACGAATTGCCGCGCTGGGTGCGCACGATTGCCGTCGTCATCTTCTACGCGCCGTCCATTGCGGGCAATGCCTACTACATCTTCTCTATCATCTTCCGCGGCGACGCGTACGGCTACCTGAACGCCATCCTGATGAAGCTGGGCATCCTCAACGCCCCGATTCTCTGGCTGACGACGCCGGATTACATCATGCCGGTCATCATCATCGTCACGCTGTGGATGAGCATGTCCACGGGTTTCCTTTCCTTCGTCGCAGGCTTGCAGGGCGTTGACCGCTCGCAGTACGAGGCGGGCTATGTGGATGGCATCCGCAACCGCTGGCAGGAGCTGTACTACATCACCCTGCCGAACATGAAGCCGATGCTGATGTTCGGCGCGGTCATGTCCATCACGTCCGCGTTCGGCGTGTGCGATGTGCCGATGGCGCTGGCGGGCTTCCCCTCCACCGATTACGCCGCGCACACCGTCGTCACCCACCTGTTCGACTATGGCTTCACCCGCTTTGAAATGGGCTATGCCTCCGCCATCGCCACCTTGCTGTTCCTGGTGATGATTTTGTGCAACAAGCTGATTCAGAGCGCTCTGAGGAGGATTGGCACATGAGTACCATCAATGTCCGCAGCTACAAAGGTCCAGTCAGACCGGACGGCACGCCGATTGAGCTGCCGCAGAAGGTACTGAAGCTGACGAAGAAGTCGAACATGCGCCACAAGAAGCCGAACCGCTCCCGCGTGGGCGACTTTCTGGTGGGGCTGCTGCTGTTCCTCGTCGCGTGTGCAATGGCGTTTCCGCTGGTGTTCGCCATTTCGTCCTCGCTGAAACCGCTGGATGAGCTGTTCCGCTTTCCGCCGACGCTCTTCCCGCGCCATCCCACCATCGACAACTTCTCTGACCTTCTCGTCACGATGGGGCAGAGTTGGGTTCCCTTCTCGCGCTACATCACCAACACCGTCGTCATCACCCTTGTGGGTACATTGGGGCATCTGCTGATTGCGTCCCTCGCGGCGTATGTGCTGGCGAAGTACGATTTCCCGCTCGGCAAGCAGTTTTTCGCCCTTGTCGTGACGGCACTGATGTTCAACGGCTATGTCACCGCGATTCCGAACTACCTGACCATGACGCGCCTGAACCTTGTCGACACGCACTGGGCGGTCATCCTGCCCGCGTTCGCCGCGCCGATTGGGCTGTTCCTGATGAAGCAGTTCATGGAAGGGCTGCCCATGTCGCTGATTGAGTCCGCGAAAATCGACGGTGCAAAGGAATTCCGCATTTTCTGGACGATTGTCATGCCCAACGTCAAGCCCGCGTGGCTGACGCTCATTATCTTCTCCGTCCAGAACCTCTGGAACGCCAAGGCATCCGCCGTCATCTACTCCGAGGCGCAGAAGACGCTCGTCTACGCGCTCCAGCAGATTCAGGCGGGCGGCATTGCCCGCACGGGGCAGGCGGCGGCGGTTACGGTCGTCGTCATGGCTGTGCCGATACTGATTTTCATCCTCAGCCAGAGCCAGATTCTCGAAACGATGGCGACATCCGGTCTGAAAGATTAAGAGAGGAGGACGCCGATGAACCGCATGGTTTCCCGTTTCTGCGCCTGTCTGGTTGCGTTCTCCCTCTTCGCCGCGCTCTGCGGCGGGATGGTCGCGCGCGCCGCAGACAGCTTTGACTACAATTACACCTACACCTACGATTACTGGGGCGACGAACGCCAGTCGCCGGATGCCTACCGCACCAGCGCCATGCTGTCCAGCGTCTCCCTTGGGCTGGAAACGCCGATGCGCACCCCGCGCGGGCTGACCGTCTCCGGCAATGACATCTACATCGTCGATACGGGCAACAACCGCATTCTGCAAGTCGCCCGCGACGGCGAAAACTTCACGCTGACCCGCGTGATTTCCGAAATTTCCGGCGACATCACCCCGAATACGCTCTCCGCCCCGCAGGATGTGTTCGTCATGGCGGACGGCACACTGTTCATCGCCGACACGAACAACAACCGCATCCTGAAAGCAGACCGGAATTTGAATCTGCTGAGCGTCTTCACCCGCCCGACGGACGCGACCTTCGACCAGTCGATGGCGTTTCTGCCGACGAAGCTGGTCTGCGACACGACCGGACGCGTCTTCTGCCTCGCGCAGAACGTCAACCGAGGCCTCATGAAGTACGAGGCGGACGGCACGTTCACCGGCTTCATCGGCGCGAGCGAAGTGAAGTACACATGGTACGAGCTGGTGTGGCGGCTGCTCTCCACGAAGGAGCAGCGCGCGCAGCAGGCATCCTTCGTTCCGACGGAATACAACAACATTGCGCTGGATTCGGAAGGCTTCTTCTTCGTCACCACGCAGACCTTCAATTCCAACGAGCTGACCTCCGGCGCGGCGAAACCCGTCCGCCGCCTGAATGCCATCGGCACGAACATTCTGATTGAAAACGGCACGAGCCACGTCATCGGCGACCTGCAATGGGCGCGCAGCGACAAGAACATCACCAACTCCGGCCCCTCGAAGTTCGTGGATGTGACCGTGCTGGACAACGACATCTATTCCGTCATGGACAAGACGCACAACCGCATCTTCACCTACGACAAGCAGGGCAACCTGCTCTGGGCGTTCGGCGGTGTGGGCAACATGGACGGATACTTCCTGAATCCCGTCGCTTTGGAGCATCAGGGCTATGACCTGCTGGTGCTGGACAGTCAGGACTGCTGCGTGACCGTGCTGACCCCGACAGAATACGGGAAACTGGTCTACAAGGCGACCGAACAGTACCACGCGGGCGAATACGCCGCTTCCGCCGACACTTGGCGCGAGGTCATGAAGCGCAACGGCAACTATGACCTTGCCTACATCGGCATCGGGCGCGCGCTTTTGCAGCAGAAGCAATTCAAAGAAGCCTGTGACTATTTCGCCATGGCGCGCGACAGCCGCAACTACTCCGAGGCGTTCCGCTACTACCGCTCCGAATGGGTGGAGCAGAACATCGGGTGGATTTTCGGCATCGTCGCGGTGCTGCTGGTCGTGCCGATGGTCGTCGGGCACATCCGCAAGATAAAGTGGGAGGTGGACAACGCATGACGCTCGCAGCAAAGCTGACCGACAAGCAGAAGTGGCAGCGTCTGCTGTCCTCCCTGCGCTATTCGCTCTACGTTATCTTCCACCCCTTCGATGGCTTCTGGGATTTGAGCCGCGAAAAGCGCGGCAGCCTCGGCGCGGCGAACATCATCGTGTTTCTGGTGCTGCTTGTCCGCCTGCTGTCCATGCAGTTCACGCCCTTCCTGTTCATGAACGTCTACTGGCCGAGCGTGAACATCATCCAGCAATGTCTCGCCGTCCTCCTGCCGCTTTTGTTCTTCGTGGCGGGCAACTGGGGGCTGACGACGCTGTTTGAGGGCAAAGGCACGTTCAAGGATGTCTACATCGCCACCTGCTACGCGCTGACGCCCTACGTCATCCTGCAAGCGGCGATGATTCTCCTCGCAAACGTCATTACCGCCAAGGAAGGCGCGTTCTACTACGTTCTGGAGGGGCTGTCGCTGGGCTGGAGCGGCGTTCTCATCATCTGCGGCATGATGCAGACGCATGACTACTCGCTGGGCAAGACGCTGCTGTTCACCATCATGACGCTGCTGGCGATGGTCGTCATCATCTTCCTGCTGCTGCTGTTCTTTTCGCTCGTTGGCGACGGCATCGGCTATTTCGTCTCCCTCTACAAAGAAGTGCTGTTCCGTCTGTACTGACGAAAGGAGAAAGTATCCATGAAACGACGCATCCTTGTGCGGGGCGTGCTGGTTCTGATTCTTCTTCTGGCACTTTATCCGCTGACGAAATTCGTCATTCTTCCGCTCTTTGACACCTCCGGCGAGCTGGAAGGGCACGACGTGCCGCTTTACGGCTACTCAGAGCCTGACACGCCGATGGTCATGGAGAATGACGCTCTCCGCTTTGAGCTTGACCCGGCGACGACCCACTTCACCCTCACCGACAAGCGCACCGGGCACGTCTGGCTGTCCTCGCCTGATAACGCGGACAGCGACCCGATTGCCCTGCCGGTGGAAAAGAACAAGCTGAACTCCACCTTGGCCCTCACCTACGCCGCCTCCACCGGCATGACCACCCAGTTCACCTCGCAGGAACACAGCATTTCAAACGGGGTCTACGAAGTGCTGATGCAGGAGGATGGCAGCGTCCGCGTGAACTACTCCGTCGGACGCGTGCAGCGGTCTTTCCTCATGCCAACTGCCATTGGCGACGCGCGAATGCAGCAGTTCATGGAGAAAATGACCTCCAAGCAGAAGAAGGACATCAAAGAATACTACCGTGAATACAATATTGACAAGCTCCGCAAGACTGACGACAAGGCTGCTTTGCTCGCCGCCTACCCCGATTTGGCGGAAGAGCACGTCTGGGTGCTGCGCGACGGCACAAAGGATCACCTGAAGCAGCGCTGCGAAAGCATCTTTGCCGAAGTGGGCTACACGGCGGAGGATTTGGCATACGACAACAGCCGCATCGTGCAGGCGGGCAGCACCATCGCCAAGGCCGTTTTCAACGTCTCGATGGTATTCCGTTTGGACGGCAGCGACCTTGTTGTCGAAGTACCGCTGGATGACCTTGCTTACGACGTGGATTACCCGCTGACGAGCCTGACGCTGCTTCCGGCTTTCGGCGCGGGCGGTACGGCGGATAACGGCTTCCTGTTCGTCCCCGACGGCAGCGGCGCGATTATCCGCTTCAACAACGGCCGCGTTTCCCAGCGCGCCTACTACGCCAACCTCTACGGCTGGGACTGGGCGTCCATCCGCACGCAGGTGACGAACGAAACGCGCATCAACTTCCCGGTTTTCGGCGTTTCGGGCGACAGCGGGTCATTCATCTGCATTCTGGAGGACGGTGCATCGTGGGCGGGCATCGGTGCGGACATTGCCGGCCGCCTGACCTCCTACAACACCGTCAACGCAACGTACACCATCGTCCACGGCGACGCCTACGACGTTTCCGAGCGCACGAACAACGCCGTCTACATGTTTGAAACGGCGCATCCGACGGGCTTCATCCGCCAGCGCTACCGTTTTCTGCCCGAATCGGGCTACATGGACATGGCGGCGTCCTACCGCGACTACCTGACCTGCAAGTACCCGGATTTCGCCGCACAGACGGTGGATGCGGACGCGCCGCTGAGCATCGAGCTGATTGGCGCAATTGACAAGGTGCAGCAGGTGGCGGGCGTGCCTACCAGCGTCCCGATTGCCATGACGACTTATGCGGAAGCGAAAGACCTCCTGCGCGAGCTTGTCACCCGCAATCTGGCGCAGAACATGTCGATTCGCTACGCCGGATGGATGAACGGCGGCATGAATCAGCAGCTGCTGTCCTCCGTCCGCCTGATTCGGCAGCTGGGAACGCAGGAGGAGCTGTTCTCCTTCGCACAGAATGCCGCGATTGCGGGTGTGCCGCTCTATCTGGACGGTTTGACGGCTTTCGCGCGCGACAGTGGTCTTCTGGAAGGCTTCATCTCCTTCCGCGACGCTGCCCGCTTCACCACGCGTGAAGAAGCAGAAATCCCCGAATACAGCCCGATTTGGTACGGCGCGAACGACGACCGCGACACCTACTACCTCGTCAAGCCCGCCATCGCCATGCGCAGCGTCAACGCCTTGGTGGATGCGGCGGCTTCCTACAGCGCAGGCGTTTCCTTCCGCGACCTCGGGTACATGCTCTCCGCTGATTACGACAGCAAAAACCACACGACCCGCGAAGCCGTGCTGCATCAGCAGGCGGAAAAGCTCGCTGAGCTCAAGGCATCCGGGCGCGACGTGATGATTCGTCAGGGCAACGACTACGCCGCGGTTCAGGCGACGCTCATCACCGACATGGACTTCGACGGCGGACAGTATTCCATCATTGACGAGTACGTCCCCTTCTACCCGCTGGCGCTGCACAGCCGCGTATCCTACACAGGCGCATCACTGAATCTGGCGGATGACGCGGAGGAAGTCCTCCTGCGCAGCGCGGAAATGGGTGCGGGTCTGCAATACACGCTGACCGCCCAGAGCGCGCGCGTTTTGCAGGATTCCACCTACTCCGAGTTCTACGGCGCGGACGCGTCGCTCGTGCTGGATGACATCACCGCACAGGTCGCGCAGTACCGTCAGACGCTTTCGGGCATCTTCAATCAGGAAATGACAGGCCATGAACGCGTCGGGAACGTCACCATCACGACTTACGCAAACGGCACACGCGTCTACGTCAACTTCGGCTATACCGACGCGGCGGTGGATGGCATCACCGTTCCCGCCCGCAGCTATGCAGCGCAACAGGAGGTGAGCAAATGAGCGGCAAACGCATTTCCATTCGTGCGCGCCGAGCAGTATCCGGCTATCTGTTCATTCTGCCCTTCATCATCGGCTTCCTGTGCTTCATGCTGCTGCCGCTGGTGGATTCCTTCTGGATGAGCCTGTGCCGCGTGGACGTGACCGCCGGGCAGGGCTTCCAGACGACCTTTATCGGGCTGGACAACTACATCCGTGCCTTCACCATTGACCCTGAGTTCAACAAGCTGCTCAGCGAAGAAATCGGCGTGATGGTCACGCACACCATTGCGATTCTCGTTGTCTCCTTCGTCATTGCCATCGTACTGAATCAGGAATTCAAAGGGCGCGCGTTCGTCCGCGCTATCTTCTTCCTGCCCGTTATCCTCTCCAGCGGCGTTCTCATCGGCTTGGAGACGGACAACACCCTGATGGCGGGAATGCAGCAGATGATGGCGGAGTCCTCTCCGTTCACGCTGTCCGAGTCGCTGATGAAGATTCTCAAGCTCACGGGCATCGGCAGCGACGTGCTGGACATCGTCTTTTCCCTGATTGACGAAGTGTACGACATTGTGATGGCAAGCGGCATCCAGATTGTCGTTTTCCTCTCCGGTCTGCAGAACGTTCCGCGCAGCCTATACGAAGCGGCGGACGTCGAGGGCTGCTCGAAGTGGGAAGCCTTCTGGACGATTACCTTCCCGATGGTCTCCCCCCTGCTGATTGTCAACATCATCTACACCATCATCGACTTCTTCATGAAGACAGACAGCGAAGTCATGAAGAAAATCAATGAAGAAATGACGCTGAAATACAACTACGGCTTCTCCTCCGCAATGGCTTGGGTGTATTTCGCCATCACGATTGTCCTCATCGGCGCAAGTGCCCTAATGCTGAAAGGAGTGGTGAGCAGCGATGAGTAAGCAGACCGTGACCCATGCTCATCCCAGCGGCAGCTTCTGGGCGCGCAACCGCAAGTCCGGCGGATATCTGCTCCGCAAGACGGTGCGGCGCAAGGGCTATCAACTGATTCGCTTCCTGCTGCTGTTCGGGCTTTGCTTCATGATTATCCAGCCCCTGCTGGACAAGCTGAGCGTCTCGTTCATGGCGGAGCGCGACCTGTACGACTCCACGGTCATCTCGATTCCGCGTCACCTGACGACGGCGAATTACTCCCTCGCCGCCAGCAAAATCCTGCTGAATTACGGCACGACGTTCCTGAACACGCTGATCGTCTCCCTCGCGGTGTCGGTGCTGCAAATTGCCGCCTGCACGCTCGTGGGCTACGGCTTTGCGCGTTTCGAGTTCCCGTTCAAGAAGTTCTGGTTCGCGGCGGTCATCATCACCGTCATCATTCCGCCGCAGACGATTTCGTCCTCGCTTTACCTGCACTTCAACTTCTTCGACATCTTTGGCATTTTCAAGGCGACGACGGGCAGCAGCCTGAATCTGCGCGGCTCGCCCATTCCCTACGCGCTCATGTCCGCAACGTGCATGGGGCTGAAGAATGGGCTGTACATCTACATGATTCGCCAATTCTTCACCGGCATTCCGAAGTCGCTGGAGGAAGCGGCGTATGTGGACGGATGTAGCATTTTCAAGACGTTCTGGCGGGTGATTCTGCCCGACGCCGTGCCGATTCTGGTCTCCTGCTTTCTGTTCTCCTTCGTCTGGCAGTGGACGGACACGTTCTACTCCAAGCTGTTCTTGGGGAACATCAAGCTCCTGAGCCTTGAAGCCTCTACCGTCGCCGACCGTCTGAACAGCTACGTTTCCATTCAGCTGGGGCTTTCCGGCGGCGCGTCGATGGGCTATCAGCAGCAGATGGTTTCGACCGCCACGCTGATGCTCGTCGCCCCCCTGCTCGTCCTCTATCTCTTCGCCCAGCGTTCCTTTGTCGAATCCATCGCCGCGAGCGGCATCAAGGGATAATGGGGAGGCGCCAGAGGCTCTGCCTCTGGACTCCGGCAGGGCTCTGCCCTGCACC
>ENA-OVGI01001400-OVGI01001400.1-human-gut-metagenome-genome-assembly--contig:-NODE-1400-length-11998-cov-3.942477_pt1 | contig 11998 bp, 8 predicted proteins | sample MGYA00237771_ERZ505421 | MGnify/ENA primary metagenome ERZ505421 (study PRJEB26158, sample SAMN06016378) | human gut metagenome | biome: human gut; feature: ankylosing spondylitis patient; material... | reverse complement strand
ACGAAAAATCTGCTATGCTCGATGCCATGTTTTAGAATCGAATTAGTATGAGTTGCCACCGTGGATGAATACAAAAAACGTGCAGGCGAACGGCAGAACCGTTCCACCTGCACGTCCTTGTGCAGAAGGTTATTACACGTTGAAGAGCAGATCGTCATACGTCGGGAAGGGCCAGTACTCCTTGCCGACCAGCGTTTCCAGCTCATCCGCCTGTTCGCGGACAGCCGCCATCGCCGGAATGATGACGTTGTGTTCGTACTTGGCGCACTCCAGTGCGTCGCCGTGGCAGGTCGCCTTGACCGCACCGCGCAGCCCTTCCAGCGCCTTGTACAGCTTGGCGTTGCGCTCAGCAACATCCGCCAGCACATGCGCTTCCGCATAGGGTTCGACGCCTGCCGTCTTCATGGCGTTGACAGCCTTGGCAGTCGCGCCGGCGAACTTCATACATGCCGGGAGAATTTCCTTCTCTGCCATCATCAGGCAGGTTTCCGCCTCGATGTTGAGCACCTTGGCGTAGTTCTCCAGCTTGATTTCGTAGCGGGAGCGGATTTCCGCCTCGGTGAAGACGCCGAAGGTGGTGAAGAGCTTGATGTTCTTCTCGTCCAGCATGTGCGGCAGCGCATCGACGGTCGAAACGTAGTTCGGCAGACCGCGGCGGGCGGCTTCCTCCACCCATTCGGGAGCATAGCCGTTGCCGTTGAAGATGATGCGGTTATGCTTGCGCAGGTTGCTCACAATTAGGTTGTGGAGCGTCTCACGGAAGTTCTCCGCGCTTTCCAGTTCATCCGCAAATTCCTTCAAGGACTGTGCGACGATGGTGTTGATGACCACGTTCGCTTCCGCAATGGACTCGGACGACCCCAGCGAGCGGAACTCGAACTTGTTGCCCGTGAAGGCGAACGGGGAGGTACGGTTGCGGTCGGTGTTGTCCTTGGGGAACTTCGGCAGCACGCTCACGCCGATTTCGAGGTCGTGCTTTTCGCTTGCGCAGTATTCCTTCTCTTCCTCGAAGGCGTTGACAATCGCGGACAGCTCATCGCCGAGGAACATGGAGATAATCGCGGGCGGCGCTTCGTTCGCGCCCAGACGATGGTCATTGCCGGCGGACGCGACGGAGATGCGCAGCAAATCGGCATATTCATCAACTGCCTTGATAACCGCCGTCAGAATCAGCATAAACTGCGCGGAGGTCGCCGGGTCGTCGCCGGGATCAAGCAGATTGTAGCCGGTGTTGGTTGACATCGACCAGTTGTTGTGCTTGCCGGAGCCGTTGACGCCCGCAAAAGGCTTCTCGTGCAGCAGGCACACCAGACCGTGGCGCTGGGCAATTTTCTTCATCATTTCCATCGTCAGCTGATTGTGGTCGGTTGCGACGGAGGTGATGGAAAAAATCGGGGCAAGTTCGTGCTGCGCGGGGGCAACTTCATTGTGCTCGGTCTTGGCGAGGATACCCAGCTTCCACAGCTCTTCGTTCAGATCGGTCATGAACGCCTGAACGCGCGGCTTAATCGAACCGAAATAGTGGTCTTCCAGCTCCTGCCCCTTCGGCGGCTTGTTGCCGAACAGGGTGCGGCCGGTGAAAATCAAGTCCTTGCGCTGGTCGTAGAGCGCCTTGTCAACAAGGAAATACTCCTGCTCCGGGCCGACGGTGGAGGTCACGCGCGTTGCGTCACGGCCGAAGAGCTTCAGCACGCGAACTGCCTGCGTGGACAGCGCCTCCATCGAGCGCAGGAGCGGCGTCTTCTGGTCGAGCGCTTCGCCGCCGTAGGAGCAGAACGCCGTCGGGATGCACAGCACGCCGTCCTTGATAAAGGCGTAGCTGGTGGGATCCCACGCCGTGTAGCCACGCGCCTCAAACGTGGAGCGCAGACCGCCGGAGGGGAACGAGGAAGCGTCCGGCTCGCCGCGGACGAGTTCCTTGCCGCTGAATTCGAGGATAATCTTGCCGCCGTCCTTGGGCGAAATGAAGCTGTCGTGCTTTTCAGCGGTGATGCCGGTCAGGGGCTGAAACCAGTGCGTATAATGCGTAACGCCGCGTTCCACTGCCCAGTCCTTCATGGCATTTGCCACGACGTTGGCCACCTGCGGGTCAAGGGGCGTACCATCAGTGATGGTTTTGTGCAGCGCCTTGTAAATATCCTTGGGCAGACGCTTCTGCATGACGGCGTCATTGAAAACGCTGCTGCCGAAAAGCTCTTCGATGTTGGCCATCCGGGATTCCTCCTCCAAAGTCATTTCGCTCTTGAAAGCATTCCAGCGGCGGAGGAAAGCGGCTCTGCTTTCCGTCGCGCTCCTCGTAAAACGCGTTTTTTTCGCATTTACGAAGAAAAGGGCAACTGCGAGAACGAATGAAATTCATCTCACAGCGCCCTTGCTGTTGACAACAAGTATAGCGGCTTGGAAAGGATTTGTCAAGGGCTTTTTTTGCATTGATTCTGTTTTTTCCCTTCAAAAACGACAAAAAAAACGAAAATGCCGAACGTTCGCAAAAAGCTGCAAACGCCCCGAATGCGGAAAAAATGGGCGCTGGTGTGAATCTTGCTGTTCGCAGCCCGAAGCCGATGAAGCGAAAAAGTGCAGGATGAGACTAAAAATGCAGGAAACGGGACGAAAATACAGCGAAACGGACAAACACAGAAGAACACGGTTTCCCTTGACAAAAAAGCGGAAAAGCATTATTGTATTAGGAAGAGTTCTGCACCGGCTGGAAATGCATTCGAGCCGACAAGGGAGGGGAAAAACAATGAGCTTTCCCGTGCATCCGTGGAAAGTAGTCGAACGCGGCTGGCAGCCCAATACCCAGCGCTTCGCCGAGTCGCTGATGTCGCTGGCGAACGGCTATATGGGTCTGCGCGGCAATTTTGAGGAAGATTATTCCGGCGATAGCTTTCAGGGAACGTATCTGGGCGGCGTGTGGTATCCCGATAAGACACGCGTCGGATGGTGGAAAAAAGGCTATCCGGAGTATTATGCGAAGGTTATCAACACCATCAACCTCATCGGCATTCATGTCATCATCGACCAGCACCCGCTCGACCTCAGCCGCGCGACGGTCTGGGAATATGAACGCGAGGTGGACATGCGCACGGCCGTGCTGTACCGCCACGCCTGCGTGGACATGGACAAGGGCAGCCTGACGCTGGACACTTGGCGCTTCGTGTCGATGGATATGAAGGAGCTGCTGGCGATTCGCTATCAGGTGACGCCGTCGTTTGACTGCCGGATGGAGGTTTCGCCCTATCTGGATGGCAACGTCCGCAATCTTGATGCGAACTACGACCAGTCCTTCTGGAACATGGTGGATGGCGAGGGCTGGGATGAGCGCGGCGGCGTGCTGGTGCAGACGAAGCCGAATCCCTACGGCGTGCAGCGCTTCACCGTCGCGGCGGCAATGACGAACCGCGTTGAGGGCATCGACTATATTGATATGGCGTCCAAAGCCGGCTACTGTGCTGCGCTCTATGCGGGCGATATTCACTCCGGCACGACTGTCTCGGTGGAAAAGTACGTCGCCGTGTTCACCAGCCGTGACCACGACAAAGACCAGCTGATGGACTTGGCGATGGCGGCGGCGCAGCAGGCGTGCGACGAGGGGTGGCAGAAGGCGCTCAAAGCGCATCAGGCAGCGTGGCACGAGCGCTGGGAAATGGCGGATGTGCAGATTGAGGGCGACGACAGCGCGCAACAGGGCATCCACTTCAACCTCTTCCAGCTGCTCAGCACCTACACGGGCAGCGACGCACGCCTCAACATCGGCCCGAAAGGCTACACGGGCGAGCGCTTCGGCGGATCGACGTACTGGGATACGGAAGCCTACTGCCTGCCGGTGTTTCTGGCGATTCGCGGGGCGGACACGGCGCGCCAGCTGCTGCTTTACCGCTATCACCATCTCGAAGCGGCGAAGCGCAACGCGGCGAACCTCGGTATGCCCGGCGCACTCTATCCCGTTTCGACCATCAACGGCAGCGAGTGTCACAACGAGTGGGAAGTCGCGTTCGAGGGCATCCACCGCAATGCCGCGATTGTCCACGCTATCTTTGAGTACACGATGTACACCGGGGACGAGACGTACCTGCTTGGTGAGGGCGTCGAGGTGATGGCGGAAATCGCGAAATTCTGGGTCGGGCGTGTGCATTTCAATCAGCGGACGCAGAAGTACATGATTTTCGGCGTGACCGGCCCGAATGAGTACGAGAACAACGTCAACAACAACTGGTACACCAACCGCATGGCGGCGTGGTGCCTGGAGTATTTTGTGGAGACATGCGCCAAGCTGGATGACGATCGGCTGGAGGCACTGCAGATTACGCCGGACGACATCAAGCACATGCAGGACATTGCCGACCGCATGTATTATCCCGATGACCGCGGCTTGGGTATTTTCCCGCAGCATGATGCTTATCTGGACAAGGATTTGCGCCCTGTGTCCGATATTCCAGCGGAGGAGCGCCCTCTCTATATGCACTGGTCGTGGGATCGCATCCTGCGTTCGGGGTACATCAAGCAGCCGGATGTGCTGATGGGCTTGTACTTCCTCAACCACGTCTACGACACCGAAACGCTTCGGCGGAATTTCGACTTCTATGCGCCGCTGACGCTGCACGAATCGGGCTTGTCGCCCTGCATCCATTCGATTATGGCGGCGCAGCTTGGTGAAAAAGACCTCGCCGTGGCGATGTACAAGCGGACGGCGCGCTATGATTTGGACAACATCAATCAGGATTCGCAGGACGGGCTGCATATCACCAGCATGTCCGGCTCGTGGCTGGCGATTGCGAAGGGCTTTGCGGGAATGCGCACGCTCGGCGGATTGCGTTTCAAACCGTTTCTGCCGGATTGCTGGAACGGATACAGCTACAAATTCAATTACCGCGGGCGCATCATCGAACTGCGCGTGAAGCCCAAAGGCGTGACGCTGACACTGATTTCCGGTGAACCGATCAGCGTGACGGTTTACGGTCATCCGTATGAACTCGAAGATGTGTTGACCGTTCCGCTGGAAGGGTAATCTGCCCAAAGCAAAAGGGGAGAAAGAAACAGGCTTTCCCCCTTTTTTGCGTGGAAAGACGTAATTTTCCGCGTTTTCTGCCCTGCTTTTGCCCTGTTCATTTGGGCAGAAATGTGCTATAATGTACCTATGCGCAGGGGGGTTGACCCCTTGCGGTGAAGGAGTGCGAAATATGTTTGAGCCCCGCGTGAAGAACGGACAGACGGACTTGCTGATGAAGGCGCTGTTGTCGCTGGAATCAACGGACGAGGCGTATCGCTTCTTCGAGGATTTGTGTACCATTGCGGAAATCAAGAGCATGGCGCAGCGCATCGAGGTGGCGAAGATGCTCCGCGAACATGCCACCTATCAGGAAATTGCCCGTCAGACGGGTGCATCCTCCGCAACCATCAGCCGCGTCAACCGGGCGCTGCTCTACGGGGCGAACGGCTATACGGCGGTGCTGGATGCTATGGAGAACGCTGAGGAAACGGAAAAGAAAGATTGAGGAAACAAAAATGGATTTAAGTATGCTCAACCCGCAGCAGCGCTTGGCAGCGGAAACGCTGGAAGGCCCGGTGCTGATTCTGGCTGGCGCAGGCTCCGGCAAGACCCGCGCCCTGACCTGCCGCGTGGCGAACCTGATGGCGCACGGCGTGGCAGCGTACCATATTCTGGCGCTGACGTTCACCAACAAGGCGGCGAAGGAAATGAAAGAGCGAATCGCTGCGCTGGTGGGCGATCAGGCGAACGATGCGTGGATTTCCACATTCCACTCCACCTGCGCCAAAATCCTCCGCCGCGATATTGAGAAACTCGGCGGCTATACCCGTTCTTTTGTCATTTATGATGACGACGATCAGGGCGCGGTGCTGAAGGAAATTTTGAAGCGCCAGAATATTGACGATAAGCTGCTGCCGATTCGCGAATTGAAGGCGAAAATTTCCGATGCGAAGAACAAGCTGATGGGTCCGGACGAGTGGTTCGACCATTCCGACCGCGATTTCCGCTGCCAGCAGATTCACACGGTCTTCGTCGAGTATGAAGCGCGCCTGAAAACGCTCAATGCCTTGGATTTTGACGACCTTCTCGTCAAAACGCTGGAACTGCTCGCCGACCATCCGCCGGTGCTGGATGTGTACCGCAAGCGCTTCCAATATGTCATGGTGGACGAATATCAGGATACGAACTATGCGCAGTATATGCTCGTCAAACTGCTGACTGACCAGAGCCGGAATCTCTGCGTTGTGGGCGATGACGACCAGTCGATTTACGGCTGGCGCGGCGCGGATATCCACAATATCCTTGATTTTGAGAAGGATTATCCCGACGCGACCGTCATCAAGTTAGAGCAGAATTACCGCTCGACCGCCAATATCCTCGATGCGGCGAATCAGGTGATTGCGCACAATTCCGGGCGCAAGGAGAAAAAGCTGTGGACAGAGCAGGGCGAGGGCGACCCGATTCGCCTCTTCGACGCGGGCGACGAACGCGAGGAAGCCGCGTGGGTCGCCGACCGCATCCGCCAGCTCAACCGCCACGGCGAACCGTATGGCAATATGGCGATTCTCTACCGCACGAACGCGCAGAGCCGTGTGCTGGAAGAAATGCTGATGCGCTCGGCGATTCCCTACAAGGTCTTCGGCGGTCAGAAGTTCTATGACCGCAAGGAAGTGCGCGACGTGATTGCGTATCTGCGCGTTGTGGTCAATCCGGCGGACGATGTGTCCCTGCGCCGCATCATCAACGTGCCTAAGCGCGCCATCGGCGACAGCACCGTGCAGGAGCTGATGAATCACGCGCAGCAGAACAATATGCCGCTGTACAGCGCCCTGTCCGACGTTCCGGATTCGCTTTCCGCGCGTCCGAAAAAGTGCGTCAGCGACTTCTTTATGCTCATGACGATGCTGCTGGCGCTCAAGGAAACCATGCCGCTGGAGGAGTTCGTATCTACTTTGGTGGAAAAAACGGGCTTGCTGGCGCAGTACCAGAAGGAAGATACCGAGGAAGCCCGCTCGCGCGTGGAGAACATTCAGGAATTCATGGGCGCGGTCAGCGAATACGCGAAAGCAACGGAAAACGCGACGCTCGAAGACTACTTGGAAAACGTGTCGCTGGTGACTGACCTTGACCAGCAGGAGGACGAGCGCGGCTATGTGACGCTGATGACGCTGCACTCCGCCAAGGGCCTGGAATTCCCCGATGTGTTCATGACCGGTCTGGAAGAGGGCATTTTCCCGTCCGCGCGCAGCCTCATGGACGAGACGAAGATGGAGGAGGAGCGCCGCCTGTGCTATGTCGGCATCACGCGCGCCCAGAAGCGCTTGTTCATCTCCCGCGCGAATCAGCGAATGCTGTATAATCAGGTGAATCACAACGCGCCCAGCCGCTTTTTGGCGGAAATCCCGGAACGCCTGCTGTCTGACGAAATGGCGGGCATGAAGGAGCGCTTCGGCGACCGCGTCCAGCCGCAGATGCGCTCTCGCAGCGCGTACAACCGCGGCGGCACGAATCGCCCGGCGCCGTCCGGTAGTGCGCCCATCCGCCCCGGCAGCGGCAATACCGGCCTGCGCGGGCTGAATATCCCCGGCGTGCAGAAGGGCTTCGTGCAGTCCCCGGCGCGCAATATGGCCACCAGCGCCATGCAGAACCTGTATCGCCCCGGCGATCGCGTCCGCCACCTGAAGTTTGGCGAGGGCACGGTGGTGGAGGTTACGGGTTCGGGCAGCATGAGCCGCATCAAGATTGAATTCACGGCATACGGCACCAAGGAATTTGCTTTGGCGACGGCGCCGATTGTCAAGCTGGAGGACTAAGCATGACAGACCAGACGGCGCGGATGCGTCAGCTTGCGGACACGCTCAATCAGGCGTCGCAGGCGTACTATTTCGGCAGCGAACCGATTATGTCCGACATGGATTGGGACAAGCTCTATGACGAACTGTCGGCGCTGGAAAAGGAGACGGGCATCGTCCTGCCGGATTCCCCGACGCACCGGGTCGGCGGCGAAGTGATGACGGCGTTTGCGCCGCATACGCACATCCACCGCCTGTGGAGCATGGATAAGGCCCAGTCCATCGGCGCGGTGGAGGATTGGATTCGCCGCACCGAGAAGCTCAGCGGGCAGGACGACCTGCAATACTGTGTTGAGTACAAATTCGACGGCTTGACGCTGAACCTGACCTACAACGAGGGCAGGCTGGTTCAGGCGGCGACGCGCGGCAACGGCATCACCGGTGAAGCGATTCTGCCGCAGGCAAAGACCATCCGCACCGTGCCGCTGACGATACCGTATCAGGGGCTGCTGGAAGTGCAGGGCGAATGCATCATGCGCCTGTCCGCACTGGATACCTACAACAAGACGGCGAAAGAACCGCTGAAAAACGCCCGAAACGCCGCCGCCGGAGCGCTCCGCAACCTTGACCCCGCCGTGACCGCTTCCCGCCATCTCGATGCGTTCTTCTATCAGATTGGCACGATTGACAATCCACCGTACACCACGCAGCAGGGGATGCTTGATTTCCTGCGCGCAAACGGCTTTCAGGTCAGCCCGTATCTGGGGCAGTGCCGGAGCATTCGCGAAATTGAGGACTGCATCCACCACATCGAGGAGGAACGCAGCAGTCTCGACTTCCTGATTGACGGCGTGCTCATCAAGGTCAGCGACCTTTCCACCCGCGAGATGATGGGCTACACCGACCGTTTCCCGCGCTGGGCGATTGCGTTCAAGTTTGAGGCGGAAGAGACGACGACCGTCATCCGCGACGTGACGTGGGATGTGGGCCGCACGGGTAAGCTGACGCCCGTTGCGCATGTTGAACCTGTTGATTTTTACGGCGTGACCGTGCGCAAGGCGACACTGAACAACTGGGGCGATATCCAGCGCAAGCGGGTTGCCATCGGTGCGCGTGTGTGGATTCGCCGCTCGAACGACGTGATTCCCGAAATCATGGGGCATGTGGGGGACAGCGAAGAGGGCGAAACGCCGATTGTCCGCCCGGAGGTCTGCCCGGCTTGCGGTGAAAAGCTGATTGAGCGCGGCGCACACATTTTCTGCATGAACCGCGTCTCCTGCCGCCCGCAGGCGGTTGCCCGTATCAGTCACTTCGCCAGCCGTGATGCCATGGATATTGAAGGCCTGTCAGAAAAGACGGCGGGGCAGCTCTACGACCAGATGAACGTCCGCGATCCGGCGGATTTATACACCCTCACGCGTGAGCAGGTGCTGTCGCTGGACGGCTTCAAGGACAAGAAGGCGGATAATCTGCTGTCCGCGCTGGAAAAGAGCAAGCACTGTGAGCTGGATGCGTTCCTCTTCGCGGTCGGCATCCCGAATATCGGGCGCAAGACCGCGCGTGACTTGGCGAACGCCTTCGGGACGCTGGAGAAGGTGTCCAATGCGACACAGTCGGAGCTGGTCGCCATCGATGATGTGGGGGACATCGTTGCCCAGAGCATCACAGAATTCTTCTCCTTCGACGAGAACCGCGAGATGATTCGCCGTCTGCTGGCGGCGGGCGTGACCCCGGCGGAAAAGCAGAAGGTGGAGGGTGGTGTGTTCGCCGGCATGAGCATCGTCGTCACGGGGACGCTGCCGACGCTCTCCCGTAAGGAAGCGGAAGACCTGATTGCCCGCAGCGGCGGCAAACCCGCGTCTTCGGTCAGCAAAAAAACCGCCTTCGTCGTTGCAGGCGAGGCGGCGGGAAGCAAATTGACCAAGGCGCAGACGCTGGGCATCGAGGTGATTGACGAAGCGGAGTTGCTGCGCCGGGTTTCTTCACACTGATTTCATTCTCGTGCGGTACAATTATCGCACGGTCGGATTCTTCCGGCGGATGGCGTGAGCGAGGGCAGCCTGCGCGGGCGTCATGGCAGGGCGTGCGGAGAATGTTGCGCCTGCGTCGGCATCGCGTGCCGTGCTGTCGGACGTGCCTTCGCTCGCCTGCGTCATTTCGGAAACAACCTGCGTGTTCGGCGTGCCGGGGTGCATCTCGAATTCCGCCGTCGTCTGAATCTGACCGGGCTGATAGCCGGGCAGCAGGAAGGTAACGAACTTGATGGAGAAGATATCGCAGACGACATAACGCAGATTCAGGCTGTCATAGAGGACGATGAACTGCGTGCCGACGTAGTACAGGAAGCCTTGACGGGTGACGAGATTCGACGTACCAATGAGAAAATCCACCAGTACATAGTTTCCGATGTTCTCATGCAAGACCTCCTGCATCGATCCCTGAAAGTTCGCTGTGTCGAAATCCTGTGCCGGCGGAACCTGCAGCTGCTGGATCTGATTCGTTCCCTGCTCGCTCATAGAACAAGCACCTCCTTGAAATTGCTGCTTCACTCTATGCGTCAGGGACGTACTTCATGATGAAAAGAGGGAAAAAATGCTTTCCAATTTGGACACTTATCTGGAAGCGCTCCGTACCAGCCCGCTGGAATTTCTGCTGACGCTGGTATACGCTGTCGCTGTCATTCTTATCAGCCTGATTCTGCACGAGTGCGCGCACGGTTATGTGGCATACCGCTGCGGCGACCCGACGGCGAAAATGATGGGGCGGCTCTCCCTGAACCCAAAGGCGCACCTTGACCTGATCGGTACGCTGAGCATGTTTCTGATTGGCGTTGGCTGGGCGAAACCTGTTCCGGTCAATCCGCGCAACTTCCGGCACGGGCGGCGCGACGACTTTCTTGTGTCGATTGCCGGCATTGCGACGAATCTCTGCCTGTGCCTGATTTGCATGTTCCTGAGCGTGATTGTCGGCAAGGTCATGTTCGGCTCGGAAATGCTGGGGGAATTCTCGCCGAGCTCCCTCCCGCACCTGTTCAGCCCGTTCTACCAGTTCACGGATGGCAGGGACAATGTGATTCTGAGCATTACCAACGGCATATTCGCCGAAAGCGTGCTGGCGGATTTCGCTGTGCCGTGGCTGCGGTACGTCGAGCGCTTCCTGCTGATGATGGCGCAGACGAATCTGGGACTTGCGCTGTTCAACATTCTGCCCATCCCGCCGCTGGATGGCTACCATCTCGTCAACGATTTGCTGTTCAAGGGCAAACTGCAGCTCAAGCGGCAGGCGTTCGTTATTGCGCAGATTGTGCTGATTGTCATCTTCATGTCTGGCGCGCTGGATCAGTTCTTGAGCAAGGCAATTTTTGCCGTCTATGAGTTCTTCCTCAAGGGATTCTTGGCGGTTTTCGGGCTGTCGTGAGGGCATAAAACATGGCAATGACGTTTCAGCTCAAGGATTTTGACGGCCCGCTGGATTTGCTGCTGTTCCTGATCAACAAGGAAAAAATCGACATCAAGGATATTTTCGTCAGCCAGATTACCGACCAGTATATTGATTCGGTTCGCAATGCGCCCGACCTTGATATGGACGACGCGACGGATTTTCTGGTCATGGCGGCAACGCTGCTGGAAATCAAATCGCGCGCGATGCTGCCGCGTCCGCCGCCAGCTGCTGCGGTGCCCCGACCCGGCTGCGGTATCTCGGATTCATGGCTGTTCTCCTTTCGTATCCTGTCGGAGGAAAATGTATTTTTCTCCACTATCCGTATCCTGTACGACAATTTTGCTGCGTGAAGCACGTACAACTTCACCATAGAACACGTTTTTTCTATCTTCAGTCTCAAAATAAAACAGATTGCAATAGAACTGGTGCAGCGAAACAAATGCTTCCTGTTTCCCATTCACCTGAATCGTTCCGGATGATGTATTGAGGTCCCATGTTGCATCCAGCTCTTCACAGTACCAGATGCCTTCATGTGGGATCAGATCCGGCGTGAACACCCAGGTATACACGATCAGGACCGGGATCGAGCACAGCGCAAAAATGCAGGCGGCCAAAAGACGTTTTCCTGATGCGCTCATGGTTAACCTCCTTGATAGATAAAAATACTGACAGCAACAACACCGTGATTATTACGGAGAAACTTATATGGATCACTAAACCTATATACCGGGTGGTTATTAAACACATTCGTCGGCTCGGAGTCGACCGCGTCAAA
>ENA-OVGI01001379-OVGI01001379.1-human-gut-metagenome-genome-assembly--contig:-NODE-1379-length-12212-cov-4.262153_pt1 | contig 12212 bp, 10 predicted proteins | sample MGYA00237771_ERZ505421 | MGnify/ENA primary metagenome ERZ505421 (study PRJEB26158, sample SAMN06016378) | human gut metagenome | biome: human gut; feature: ankylosing spondylitis patient; material... | reverse complement strand
TACAGTCATTGATTGATGAACATATACAGCCTCGGGGATAAGTCCATAATATCGTAGTGCAGTAGACATTGAAATATACGAAGGTGTATAGAGATGATTGGCAATCAACTCACTTGATAGAGTCTTTCCTGAATATTCGGGGTTGATCACATAAAGTCCCCGCTTCAATCTGATGATAATCCCTTGCTTTTCGAGCCAGGTTACTTTCTTGTCAGCAGACTTAAGTTCCGGATACAACGATTCAATGATTGAAGTCGTTACTGGAATGGTTCCTATTTCAGTTAATTTTCTATCCATACTGCAAATATAGCAATAAATTGAACAGAAAAAGAAATAATACTTCCTTTTCTATTCAGAATATTACTACTAAGGCAATCTTAAAAATAGCGACCGCTGCCACATAAGGCTGCTGAATTCTCGTTTCAGGACCCGATTCATGCCTATTGGTTGAAGACTGAGTATTTTGCAAAACAATCATAATGTTCCCTTGTTTTCAGAGCTATTTTTGTACCTTTTCTCATCAAAAAACGGCATTTTTCACAAGTTTTTGTACCGCATATTTTGATATTCAAGAAATTACACTTACTTTTACTTTCCAAAATGGAGATACAAGCCGAGAATGGTGCTAAAAATCACTAACTTACACATTCTCAGATACTTGCCAACCTGTTGGTTGTACCTTTTAGAGCGCTATACTATTGATAATCAACGATGTACACATACTGCATCGGAAAATCCCAATATATAGCAGTCGGTAATGGTGGATATTTTACCAGCTCATTGGACGGGGAGACATGGAGCGAGCCCGTACAGACTCACAAGAATGACAGAATTGACTGGCTGAACATTGAATATGCCAATGAAATGTTTTTAATCTCAGGTGAAAATCAAACGGGGCATTACATCTCATATTCAAAAGACGGAGCAAATTGGTCTGAACCCGTTACGGACTCTGGAAATGGGCGTATGGTATTTGGAAATAATTTATGGATAATTTGTGACAGTTATTGTATATATGTATGGAACAGGGATTTTACGCACAAAGAACAGGTTGAACCTTCTTATGACAATGCCCGTGTGGATTATTACGATGTAGCATTTGGTAATGGTCGATTCGTGTTGGTCTCAAGTTGTGCAAATGACGGAGACGTATTCACATCAACGGACGGTTTGAACTGGAAAAGGCTTTTTACAGAAATATCCTGTCAGTGTATCACATTTAACGGGAAACAATTTGTAGCAGGAGGTGGTGGAGGTCGTATTTGGACTTCTACAGACGGGGAGAATTGGACGGAACACCGTGCGTTACCCTCAAACTTCCTCCCGTCAAAAATCAAATATGGAAATGGAAATTATATCATCATGGGGACATTGAAGTGTATTTATACGTTATAAATGTTGTACCCATATCCTATGTTGATAAAAATAGAAAGGGGGCTGGAGTCGGGAAATCCCCGAACCAGCCCTCTTCTAAGATTTTCCAGTGTCGATATGTACGTTAGTACCAAAATTAATGAAGCGATAATCAACCAAAGTTTAAGAAATAAGATTTTTACTCCAATAAAAACGAATGAAATTGCAATCAGCACCCGAGAATATTTATTGAAATTTACAGCAGAACAATATGTAGGGGTACAAGGCCTATCGTATGCAACTATATATCACCAATTGGAAGATAGAGATGGACATGAAAAAAACAGTCAAGTTCTTGAAAACTTTGCTAAAGAATATGGAACACAAATTAAGTTCTTTGGTATCGAAAGTGTGATCGACAAAAATATCATTCCTGACTCATTACTATATCCCAATAGATTATTACTACTAAATTTTAATTATACCCATACTGCCGATTTATATATTCCTCAAGGCAAAACAAAAGAGTATTGGTTTCCCATCAATCATATTCATGGTGATTTAGAGAAGCCTGACGACATTATCTTTGGCAACGGTGATGAACTTAGTGAACTTGTAAAGCTTTACAACAATGAGCATTTACGCAATATCAAATCCACAAAATATCTCGAAACCGATAATTATCGTAAAATGTTAACTTTTATTAATTCAACTCCTTATCAAGTCTATATTATGGGCCACTCTTGTGGTAATTCGGATAGGACCCTCTTAAATACATTATTTGAACATAAGAACTGTATATCTATAAAGCCATTCTACTACATAAAAGAATATGGTTCTGACAATTATCTTGAAATTATTCAAAACATTAGTCGAAATTTTACAGATATGAAATTGATGAGAGATAGAGTTGTAAATAAAACTTATTGCGAAAAGTTGTTAGATTAACAAATAGCAATCCATAACAAGCATGATAAATAAAATGGTACTAATTTCGGCAAAAGATAAAATCGATTCCCTGTCGGTTGATACAGGAACGCAAAATCCCGTAACACGGTCAGGAATAAAGTATTTATAATTCAAATCTATAATTTTAGAATATAATATCTTTTTACAAACTTATACAAAGACTCATCTTATTTTCAAACACTTCTTATCACAACCTTGATAACTCCGTCCTCTCTATTTTCAAAGATACGGTAAGCTTTCTCAATTTCATTCAATGAAAAACGGTGAGTAATGAGCGGCGCGGTATCTATACGGCCCGATTCTATCAAGCGAAGTATCTCTGCACAATTACAACCGTCCACCCCTCCGGTTTTAAAGATAAGATTTTTTCCATACATATCGGGTAAGGGTAAAATTTGAGGTTTATCGTAAAGTGCCACAATCGTTACAATAGCATTGGGACGAGCACATTTCCAAGCCAAACGGAAAGTATCCTCGCTTCCCGCCACTTCCAAAACCACATCAGCACCGCCATGATCGCTATTTTTACGAACAAACTCCTCGCAATGTTCAGGAGTAGTTACCAATATGTCGGGATAATGTTCTTGCAAAAACTGTATTCTTTCCGGGGACTGCTCACAAACAATAATACGCCGGGGATTCTTTAACAAAGCGCACAATAAGGTACAAATGCCGGTAGGACCGGCTCCAATAATCAGAATCGTATCCTCCGATGTAATTTCCGAAATACGCACGGACCAAAAACCGGTTGCCAAAATATCGCCTACAAACAAAGCTTGTTCGTCGCTTACCGTATCCGGGATACGATTCAAGCCTTGATCGGCATAAGGCACTCGAACATATTCGGCTTGACCACCATCGATACGACACCCCAAAGCCCAACCGCCATTGGGATCCATACAATTATTGACATATCCACGACGACAGAAGAAACATTCGCCACAAAAAGTTTCGACATTTACAGTAACCCTATCTCCCGGCTTAATACCTATAACATCTTCTCCCACATCTTCTACGACACCCACCATCTCGTGCCCGATCGTTACTCCCGATACGGCACGCGGCACGCTACCATGTTTGATATGGAGATCGCTAGTACAAATACTTCCAAGAGTCACCCTCACAATCGCATCACGCGAATCTTTCAACCTGGGTTTCGGCTTTTCTTGCAATTCAAATTTACCGGGTTCAACGTATGTATATGCCAACATAATATTATCCTTATCATTTTTCAAAACTTCTCTCACAAAGATAGAAGAAACGGATTTCAGAAACAAGTATTCTTTGTTAAACAGAGTCACTACGAATCAAATAGCAATCTATCGGTGTATTCTATGACGACTACCAGCTATGTAAAAAGAGTATGACATCAATTAAAAAATATTTACTTCATACAAATACAAACTGCTTTCACAACTTTCTTGTTATTTTTGTATGACTAAAAGAGTGTTAATATGAAAAAACGAACAAAAAAATTGTTTAAGATTACGGGTATTACACTGGGAGCGTTGATAGTCTTTCTCTCGGCAGTAATCGCTTTCTCCATAAATTTTATATTTACGCCTGAAAAATTGACCCCCATCGTATTAAACGTAGCCAATCAAAACATAAATGCCAAGCTCGATATGAATAGCGTAGAGCTGACCTTTTTTTCAACTTTTCCCCGTTTTGGAATAAAATTGGAAAATGGCACATTGGTATCAAAGGCTATCCGTGATTCTTTATGGCAACGTACCGACACATTAGCCACTTTTCGAAAAGCCGTTGCCGTAATCAATCTCGTCGATTATTTGCAACAAAAAAAGATCAGTATCAACCGATTATCATTGGATAGCACAAACATATACGCCTTTAAAGGAAAAGATGGAATCGCCAACTGGAATATATTGATCGCCGACACGACAAATACACCCGATACAACAACCGCTACTTCGCCAATTATTAACGAAATAGACATCAAGCACGTTTCGCTACGTCATACCACGGTCACTTTCGACGATCGGGAAACGAATGTCTTCGCCAATCTATGGGATGCAAATCTTAAATTAAAAGCAAATTTAAAGAAAGAACAGTCTACGTTAACGTTGGATTTCAGCAACAAAAACATTCTGTTCTGGCAAAATGGTGAATTACTGGCTCATCGTATCGCCACTCACCTACAAACCGACATCGAGCTAAATCGTTCGAAACGGGCTCTTTCTTTGCACGATGCTATGATGGAGATTAACGGCATAAAATTAGACATACACGGTTCTATCTGTAAAGACACGACCGCACAAGCGTTAGATATCGATCTGCAATACGGGCTACATGCTCCTTCGTTGGAAACAGTCCTTCACATGATTCCCGAAAGTATTCTCAAAAAAGAAAAAGTTTCGGCCAAAGGCGACGTTACAGTTAATGGCAATCTAAAAGGTCTATATGGAAAAGGGAAAATGCCATTAGCTACATTAAAAATAGAAATAAACGATGCATCCGCCCAATATGCCCAATTGCCCTATGGAATAGATGAACTTAAAGCCAACTTTTTCGGACAGATAGACTTAATGCGGCAATCGCCATCTTATCTCGATCTTAAAATATTTCACTTCAAAGGAGCTCATACCGATATCTTGGCCGATGCCAAAGTAAATGATCTATTAGGCGATCCCGATATCTTGTTTCATACCCAATCTACGATAGACCTAACTGCATTGGCACAAACATTTCCTTTACAAGATGGTGTGAGTATCGAAGGGAAATTAGATGCCGACATAAACGTGCGTTGTCGTTTGTCATCTATCAAGAAGAAAGACATAGGACGAATTCGGGCCAAAGGAAAAATAAATATGAACAAATTGGCTTTACGAGACAAAAATAAGAAATTCGAATTCACGAGCGATGCTTCACTGTCTTTCGTGGGAAACGATGTATTAGGAGCCCATATCGAAATAGGAAATATGGCTTTTCACTCAACGCGATTAAACTCATCGATAAACAATCTATCGGCTTTAATAAAAACAACCAACCCACAAGATACTGCACGAATCGCTCTTGTAGAGTGTAAACTAAATGCAAACAAACTAAAAGCATCCCTACCGGATACATCAAATTTATTTTGCGGAAAAACTGCCGCAACCATAAAATTACAACCGACAGAAAACAATCCTACCCGACCCGAAATAGGATTCGCATTAGAAGCCGACACCTTGTTCTGCCGTCTCGGAGATACCAAATTGGGCATGGACAAAGCCGGGATTACAATAACGGCACAACAATTAAAAGACTCTTTGTGGATTCCGAAAGGCATAGTAGGTTTTAATCGGCTTTTTGTACGTACCCCACAATCGGCTTTACCTATTCGAATGCAAAAGACTGCGATTTCAGTCGGTAATCGAGCTATTACTTTACATAACGCAACCATGAAAATAGGAAGATCCGATTTGACGGCGACCGGCGCGATTCACGATTTATACGGCGCTATGCGTCACAATAAAAAACTACGGGCCACATTAACACTTTCCTCTAAGAATCTAAATTGTAACCAGTTAATTCGGTCTATCTCTTTTCCAAAAGACACTGCTCAAATCGAAACTGAATCCGACACAACGTCGACTGCCCTAAAACTATTCGTTATTCCTCGAAATATCGATTTTGAATTACAAACCAATTTGAATCGGGTTCGTTACGGGAAAATGGTTTTCAAAAACGTACACGGTGCAATAGATATACGCAATCAAGCCATTCACCTCAAAGAGCTCAGTATGGAAGGAATGGATGCGACTATGCGCACGACGCTGATCTATCAAGTCCAACAACCAGAGCAAGGATATGCCGGATTCGATTTCAAACTTCATAATATCAATATAGGGAAACTTGTCGATTTTATTCCTTCGTTAGATACCATTGTCCCCATGCTACGGTCATTTCAAGGAACTGTCGATTTCAATGTATCGGCCGAGTCGGGATTAGATTCATGCCTCAATATAAAAATACCCTCATTACGATCGGCTATCCATGTTGAAGGTGATAGCCTCGTCCTTCTCGACGGTGAAACTTTTGCCGAAATATCGAAAAAATTTTTCTTCAAGAACAAAGAGAGAAATTTGATCGACAGTATCTCTGTCAACATCAGTGTCGAAGACGGTAATGTAACCGTCTACCCGTTTGTAATAGAAATGGATCGCTACCGGGCTGCCGTAGGAGGGAACCAAGACTTGGATATGAATTTCAATTATCACATATCCATACTCAAATCGCCCATACCCTTCAAACTGGGACTGAATATTTCGGGAAATTTAGATAAAATGAAGTTCGGTATGGGCAAAGCCAAATACAAAAACGCTGTCACACCGGTAGAAATACACAAAGTCGACAGTACTATTGTAAATATGGGAGAACAAATTGTTCGGGATTTCAAGAAAGTCATGCGACGACAATTGCCACAAACACAAGCCTCCAACAAATAAGTATCATGTTCGATAAACCCATATGTCATATAAAATCGCCCTATCTTCTTCCCGAGATTACACAGAAATACTTAATGTATGGAAAAACTCTGCAAGAAGTTTCCTTTACTTTTTAAGTGAAGAAGATGCACTTTACTATAAAGGGCTCGTCCCTTCCTACTTTCCACAAGTAGAATTGTACATTGTTAAACGGGAAGAATGAAATAACCTCATTTATAGGACTAAGTAATGACGGAATCGAAATATTCCCCGTCACAAGGTCGAGAATTAGGACAACAAGTTGTAGAATAAGAATATCCATCGGATAGATACGAACACAATATAAAAGTCATTCGATTCTACTGCACTTATCTGTTCCAAAATAATCGGTCGGGACAAAACCGACCTTTCGGAAAAGCTCTACCCTATATTACACCTAGTCATTAAATCGATACGATTATCGCTTATTTCATAAATACGAAATAAACGGCAAGAACAAGGCAGCCGAACGCCGCAATATGGTTCCAATGCAACGACTCTCCTTTAAAAACTACGACCGAAAATAAAGTGAATATGATTAACGTTATTACTTCTTGTATTACCTTTAATTGCATAAGACTAAACGGCCCTCCATTCTCTCTGAATCCCAATCGATTAGCTGGCACTTGGCAACAATATTCGAACAATGCTATACCCCAACTAAGCAATATCACACCATAAAGCGGCCAATTATTGATAACCTTCATTTCTTGCAATTTCAAATGCCCATACCAAGCCAGTGTCATAAACACATTAGAAACAATAAGTAATCCTATCGAATATAATCCTTGCATTGCGTCTTATTTTGGAGTGCAAAGTTACACGAAATAGCAGTAAATAGAATAAATTTCATAGGTCAAATTTATTAAAAGCTGTACAATAAAAAGTCCCCTTCAAAAATTATTCCCCCTCGATATATTATCTCTATATTCACATAATATAAAAAATAGGCTATATCTCGGTAAAATCAAAAATTTGATTTTGTCATCAATTATATTATCTTTGTAGAAATATATAGTAAAGCATTGTATGAATAGAACCCATATTGAAACTTTTTCATACCAGTTATCGCCTCAATACTATTTTAACAGACTGCTGAAAATTTGGTTACATAATAATTGGGGGTGGCTTCTATCTTTTTTCCTCCTTCTCGTGGGGCTATCCATTCAAAACCCTCTATTTATTTATGTAGGACTTATCATTTTATTTTTGGTATTTCCTATGATCATCTCTTACCTGTGGTTCGCTTATGCCCTACACCCCGATTGCCGTATGTCCATACTTTCAAAGACAGTCGAAATAAACAAAAACGGCCTTTCTTGTACTTTCGACGATGGACGAACAGAATCCATAGCATGGAAACGAATTACCCATATACGTTATACCTCGACAGACATTATCTTCCACTTGTCAAACTATATTTTTTTCATTTTACCATACAATTCGTTCAAATCGAATGACGATTTAGAATACTTCTTAAAAAATTTTCTCGCTCTCAACATTCAAAATAAAAAATAATTGTATATTTGAGTACAATTTTTCAAACATGAAAATGTTCAGACAAATTCTAAAATATTCATTTGCAGTCCTAATTGTCTTCTCGACAATCTTCTCATCGAGTGCACTGACGCTTGACGAAGCACGAGAGTTGTACAAGGCCGGTAAATACAAAGAAGCCGCTCCTATATTCAAGGCACAACTGAAACGCCGCCCCAATGATGGATCGTTGAACCATTGGTATGGAGTATGCCTTTTTCACGAGAAAAAATATAACGAAGCTGAAAAATATCTGAAAATAGGGGCTAAACGTAAAGTTCTCGAATCGCCTCACTATTTAGCAGACATGTATATGGCTCAATACCGCTTTGAAGATGCCATAAGCAGTTATGAAGAATATACAGCTGCATTGTCCAAAGCGAAAAAACAAATACCCGATTCTATCGGCAAAGCCATAGCTCGTGCACGTAGAGCGAAATTAATGTTGCAATATGTCGAACGGGTACAAATCATAGATAGTTTGATAGTTGATGCTGACTCATTTTTCAAGTATTTCAAAATGTCCCCCGAATCTGGACGGATAGGGACGAATGAAACACTAGGCATAGATATTCCCGAAAACACGATCGGCTATATTCCTCAACGCGGAGACAATGTATTTTTCGGATATCCCCTTGAAGGTAAAGGATATGAATTATGTACAAAAAATAAGCTGATAGAAGGGAAATGGAGTGACATCATACCGTTACCCAATGGTGTCAATACAGAACAAGATGAAGCCTATCCATTTTTTCTCAACGACGGAGTTACACTCTACTTTGCCTCAAATGGAGAAGGTTCGATCGGAGGATACGACATATTCATTACCCGTTTAAATCTCGAAAATAACACCTACTTGAAACCCGAAAACGTAGGTATGCCCTTCAATTCGATATACAACGATTACATGATGGCAATAGACGAGATGTTAAACATCGGTTGGTTTATATCGGATAGAGAACAAATTCCCGGAAAAGTGACAATCTATCTATTTATCCCGAATGAGAGCAAACAAACATATAACATCGATGAAATCAAAACCGATATCAAATCGCTAGCTCTGATTCGATCTATTCGAGAGTCTTGGCCGGAAAATGCAGATTATACCGATTTATTGCAACAATTGGACAATATCAAGGAACCCAAAAAAGAGACTCGCCCCGATTTCATCTTTGCAATTTGTAACGGAATCCATTATACTAAACTTGACCAATTCGTCAATCTTGAAGCTCGCAATCTATATGTAAAGTCCAAAGAATTACGTAAGAATATCATTCAAATAGAAACTAAGCTCTCGGAACTGCGATCTCAATATACTAAATCGAAAGGCACAACTTTAAAAAGACTATCGTCCGAAATTCAAAATTTGGAATCGCAACTGCTCACACTCTATCCTCAACCGGAAAATTACGAAAATCAGGCTCGAAAGATAGAACTCGATAATTTGCAAAAGAAATATAGATAGAACCTAAATCTAAGAAATATGTTTGATATATTAGCTGTTACACTACTAATAATATTAGCGCTAGTTCTGGCGGTACTGGAAATATTCTTTCTTCCCGGAATTACCATCGCAGGTATATGTTCGGTCTTATTTTATGGAGGTGGAATTTACTATGCCTATTCGGCCTTCGGGACAAATGGGGCTGTAATAACATTATTCATTGCAGCCGTCACTACTATTGCTGTCATCATAGGATTTATGCGATCCCGAAGCTTGGACAAAATGTCTCTGCATACCGAAATAAGCTCGGTAGTACCCTCCCCGATAACCCCTGATATTAAAGTCGGCGACATGGGAGTAACACTAAGTAGACTAAACCCTATGGGAAAAATCATCGTGGGAATCCACACCATCGAAGCCCGCGCAGATAATGAACTGATTGACGAAGATACACCTGTAAAAATAATCCGCATAGAACCCACTGTAGTCATTGTTTGCAAAGAAACAGAAAATGAAAAAACAGGGAATAATATAAACACTTCTAAACAAAAATAAAATTATGGTAGGATTAAGCGTATTTCTTCTAATTGGCATTATTGCCATACTCGCTGTATTCTTTTACTTCGTACCTTTCCTTTTATGGATTTCGGCACGAGTATCGGGGGTAAGAATCTCTCTTATCCAATTATTCTTGATGAGAATCAGAAAAGTACCGCCACAAGTCATTGTTCGAGCTATGATTGAAGCCCACAAAGCCGGACTTAAAACAATCACGCGTGATGAATTAGAAGCTCACTATCTGGCCGGAGGTCATGTAGAACGCGTCGTACACGCACTCGTATCCGCTTCGAAAGCTAATATAGATTTAGGCTTCCAAATGGCTACTGCTATTGACTTAGCCGGACGCGATGTATTCGAAGCCGTGCAAATGTCTGTCAACCCGAAAGTTATCGACACACCGCCGGTTACAGCCGTGGCCAAAGACGGTATACAGTTAATAGCCAAAGCTCGTGTAACAGTACGGGCAAATATTCGTCAACTGGTCGGCGGTGCAGGTGAAGATACCATATTGGCTCGTGTAGGAGAAGGTATCGTGTCGTCCATCGGCTCGTCTGAATCTCACAAACAAGTCCTTGAAAACCCGGATTCCATATCCAAACTAGTATTGAAAAAGGGGCTTGATTCAGGAACTGCATTTGAAATCCTCTCCATTGATATAGCCGATATCGACATCGGTAAAAACATTGGAGCCACTTTACAAATGGATCAGGCACAAGCCGATAAAAACATCGCACAAGCCAAAGCAGAAGAACGTCGGGCCATGGCTATCGCTCTCGAACAAGAAATGAAAGCCAAAGCACAAGAGGCAAGAGCAAAAGTAATCGAAGCCGAAGCCGAAGTTCCCAGAGCTATGGCGGAAGCCTTTCGTTCGGGAAATCTCGGAATCATGGATTATTATAAAATGAAAAATGTCGAGGCAGACACAGCCATGCGTGAATCGATAGCCAAGCCATCGAGTAAACCCGAGAAATAACGAAATCAAGTAATTAGAGAATGAATCGGACATTATAAAAATGTGTATACTCCAAGTAACAGAAAAAAAATACTTAGATATACGAAACTTTTTTAGTCCGACGATTGTTATATAAGTAACAAAGAAAAATAAATAATTATGATTTACGAATTGCCTCCATTACCTTATGGTATTAATGATTTAGCCCCTGTAATCAGTCAGAAAACGATAGAATACCATTACGGTAAACATGAACAAACTTATATCGATAACCTAAATAAACTTATCGAAGGAACACCCTTCGCAGACAAGCCTCTCGAAGAAATCATCAAAGAAGCCGACGGAGCTCTATTTAATAATGCCTCCCAAGCATGGAACCACATATTTTATTTCTTCACATTCTCCCCGAATGGAAAAAAAAGTCCACAAGGGAAGTTGGCAGAAGCTATAAATAAGAAGTGGGGAAATTTCGAAAACTTCCAAAAAGAATTTGAACAAGCAGGGACTACTCTATTTGGATCTGGTTGGGTCTGGTTATCCAAAGATAAAGACGGAAATCTGGTTATCAGTAAAGAAAATAATGCGGGCACTCCTTTGACCAAAGGACTTACTCCTTTGTTAACGTTCGACGTATGGGAACACGCCTACTATATCGACTATCGCAACAGACGAGCAGAGCAATTGCACAACCTCTGGAAAATCGTCGATTGGTCGGTTGTTGAATCAAGATATCTATAATTCGCATAGTCGCGCGTGAGCGTAACTCTATCTAGCACTTTAAAATAAGCATAATGTGATGAATTCTAAAAAAGAGATGCTGCGTGAGCAGCGTCTCTTTTTGCATTTAAAAATTCAAAGATAAATTCATATAGACAAAAAAATCATAGTTTTTCTATACATTTAATAAAAAATTCATATATTTGCTTTTCAA
>ENA-OVGI01001352-OVGI01001352.1-human-gut-metagenome-genome-assembly--contig:-NODE-1352-length-12394-cov-5.209985_pt1 | contig 12394 bp, 7 predicted proteins | sample MGYA00237771_ERZ505421 | MGnify/ENA primary metagenome ERZ505421 (study PRJEB26158, sample SAMN06016378) | human gut metagenome | biome: human gut; feature: ankylosing spondylitis patient; material... | reverse complement strand
TATAACGCTGAATTCATAACCCAAATCATCCGGACAACCATCCCCTGCTGTATAATCCAGCAACAATATGTGTTCTTTCTTGGTTTCATCATAATAATATACCATAAATCCAGCACCATACGTATTATCACGAGCGGTCACCAAATGACCGGCATCGTCAGTATCAGCTTTCATCATAAATGAGCGAGCTGCCTCGATAGTAGTAACTGAAGAACCTGTCTTCATATCATAACGATAAATCTTTCCATCGTACTCTTGTACATTCAATCCCTGAGCATTGATAGCCAAACCAGTGATATTACGGCTAGCAATATTCAACTCAACGGCATTTTTATCCCACAACTTACTGAAGCGTGTTTTCGGAGGCGTGGGTAAAATTCGAATCGTATTGTGATGTTTATTACCATTTACATCAATAACAGTAACAAATACAGGATTGGTGAAATCTGTTTCGCCCTTAAATGGATTTTCCATATAACAGTTGTGTTCCAGACTCACTGTACACATCAAACGAGTCAAATCCAAAGGAGCGTCATCTGTAGTAGGCACCTTTACTGTGATTTCTTCATTTTCCTCATAAGGACCTTTCTTTGTAGCCGAATATTCTGCAGGATTACCCGGAATCTTAATAGTAACATTCAACAAACCATTGACTTGATCTGTTCGTCCTTCAGCCAAATCAGGAGACTCACAAGAAGCCAAGGCTCCTATAAACAGACATGCTAATATCGTAAGTTTATTCAATAATTTCATAACCTTAAATTTAATTATTTCCACTCATCAAATTGTTCACATGCAGTGTTCTGTTGCAATTCCGACAACGGAATAGGAAAACGATTGTATTTTTCCAAATATACACGCGTAGAACCGGCATCACAATCCACTACTTTATATTCATAAGTACCTTCACTAGTCTTGGTGGGTTTGATTCCCTTCATATGAACATCATTCAGCAATGTTGTACCCAATCCCCAACGGCGGATATCCCAAAAGCGATGTCCTTCAAAAGCCAACTCAATCATTCTTTCATGACGAAGCAATTTCATAAACTCAGTCTTGTTCTTAGCAGATTTTGCAGGCAAATCAACTCTGGCACGCACTTCATTCAAGGCCTCCAATGCTGCAGGAATATCCCCTTGTTCTGCCATAGCTTCTGCATAAATCAACAAGACTTCAGCATAACGCATATAGTAATACGTCAAGTCCGTTGCTCTTATGCCATTCTTAGGTAAATTCTCATCAAACAACTTGCGCATATAATAACCAGTACAGGTAGTACCACCTCCTAATGCATAACCATCGTTACATCCCTCATAGGTATAAAGCGTTTGCCCCTTCCAAGGTGCACCGTTATAAAGAATCGATGCATAGAAACGCGGTTCACGACCTACATACGGATTCGCTTTCATTGTAGGATCAGACCAACTGAACTCACGTCCATCTGCCATTTCGTAAGCAGATACCAAATCCTCAGTAGGACTGGCTTCTGCATAACCTCCATCGCTGGGTGGACAATAAAAATAATCAAACGAATAGTCCATCTCATCATCATAAGAATAACCACATTCTATAATACTTTCATTATTATCTACACGCGCACTTCTTCTGTTCATGAACAATTCACCGTAACCTTTATCTGGACGGCTAGGATTCTTATACAAAGCATAACCTAACTTCTTCACTTCCAAAGCAGCATCGGATGCATCTTTCCAACGTTGCGCATAAAGCATGGCACGAGCCAACATTCCCCAAGCTGCACCTTGAGTGACACGTCCAGTATGAGTAGCTTCTCCCCAAGGATCTTTGGTAGCATCATCCCAACGCTTGGGCAGATATTTCGCAGCAAACGTCAAGTCTTCATAAATGAAATCCCAACATTCTTCAGGAGTACAACGAGCATGGTTCTTTTCTCCCATTACCGGAAGTTCCTTATGCAAGATAAAGCTGGCACCAAATCTTTTAGCCAAATCAAAATTCACTAATGCACGGAAAAAACGGGCCTCAGCCTCAGCTTCATTAGCTATGCTCTCTGGAAAATTACCTCTATGTTCTGCCAAGTTATGCAAGAATCTACAGCAAGATAGTTGCCATGTATGACGGTTATCCCAATTATTGAAAGGATTAGCGGCAGGAGTAATCGGAGCAGATCCAAAAACAAACAGGTTTTCTGAATCACGTGGCCCATTCATCTTTAGAATATCCGTACATGCATCATTCTCTACCTCACTTCCGTAATAACCTCCAATCAACGAATAAAAGCCATTTAAATTTAAACGTAAATTGTCAACATTTGACCAAGCTACATCCTCTGAATAACTATCCGTCAAAATTGGGTCGATATTACACCCCATCAATGACAGCATTGCGAATGCAGTAACAGCAAGAATTTTATTTTTTGATTTCATTTTCTTCATTTTTAGAATGTAACATTTAATCCCAATTCATACGTACGTTGTTGTGGATAGTATCCTTGATTAACACTCGGCATTTCAGGATCCAAATGCTTCAAATGGGAAAATGTTAACAAGTTACCACCAGAAACATAAAAACGTACTTTTTTAATGCCTGCCGGTGTAACCCATTGAGATGGCAATGTGTAACCAATCTGCATACTTTTCAAACGTATGTAGGTACCATTTTCCACCCACCAAGAAGACATTTTACCACCATTATCCCGTGAAACAATACCCAAACGAGGATATTCCGCATCCGGATTATCAGGACGCCAAGAGTTTTCCACCAAATAGTAAGGAGTATTACCATCACAATAAAAAGGTTTTGTATAGAAAGTATTATCGTAACCTACATTCGCATACATTCCACAGAGATTCACATCAAACAAAGCCGCACCTTGCCACAACATAGAGAAATCTATACCTTTCCACTCAGCTCCGATATTTAAACCAAACATCATTTCCGGTGTACTACTACGACCGATGGGTACTCTATCCTGATCATAGGTAATCTTACCATCACCATTGATATCTTTCAGCTTAATATCACCAGGAAGTGTAGGACCATAAACTGCGCTGTGTGCAATTTCTTCTTCCGTCTGGAACAAACCTTCTGCTACAAATCCCCAATACTCACCCATCGGACGTCCAGTACTACGCATATAATTAGGTACATTAGGATCTTCTGTCATTTTTAAAATCTTATTACGTGCCCATGAAATGTTACCACGAACATTGTAGCTAAAATTTTTAATACAATTATGGTGTGTCAACACCAATTCAAAACCACGATTATCATGAGAGCCATAATTCGTATAAGCAGGATAATAATCTCCCAAAGAAGGTGGGAAGCTGGCAGACTGCGATTCCAATGAACGGGTTGTCTTCATGTAGAACACATCTAATTCTACCCCCAACAGGCCATTCCACATACTTGACTCAATACCCACATTATACGTATCTGTCAACTCCCATTTCAATAAGGGGTTAACTGGACGACTGATACTCAAATACTTTTGAGGTGTATTACCGAACAAAACAATAGGGTCTGTAGACAAACTAGCGGTTGAAAAATAAGTCATTGTATTACTAATAGCTCTATCACTACCCAAACGTCCTGCCGATGCGCGAATCTTCAAATTTTCCATAAAAGGAACGGCTTCCTTAAAAAAGTCTTCTTGAGAAACACGCCATCCTACAGAGACACCGGGAAATACACCCCATCTGTACTTCTTAGGCAAGGCCGTCGAAGCATCGATTCTACTTGTTATTTCCAATAAGTACTTATCATCATAAGAATAATTCAAACGCAAAACATAACCGGCACGTTTATCTATGCCATGACCACCCTTCACCAAATTATCGTTAACTTTTTGTCCCCATGACATATCCATGATATCGGTAATAGGAAAATCTTCTCTACCCGCTGATAAACTTGAAAATTTAGAATTTGTAAATTCATACAAAAACAAACCAGATACAGCATGTTTCCCGAAGTTATTAGCGTATTCAATCGCTGGCTGAATGGTATATTCCTCTGTTTCAGTAAACCACTGGTTCAAGGACGCTGTACTAGCAATTCTGCCTTTTTCAACCCCCCAACTACGAGTACTTTGATTCCAACAATTCAAATCATAAGGCAAAAAATATTTCTTACGCATAGCATAATGCTTCACATATGAACCATTCAACTTCACACTTAATCCTTTAACTGGCAATTGCCACTTCATAGAGACATTTCCTTGGAAATAAGTTTTCTTATTAGTATTCTTACCAGAAAGGTCACGAGCGGCAATAGGGTTGTTATTACCGTTACCATCCAAGTTCAAGCTACCGACAGGAAGACCGTTGTATTCAGAGCGCAAGTAAGGGTAAGACAGCATAGCCTGCTGGAAAATAGAAGCATAAGTACCCGGACCGGCACCAGCCCCCGGCTCGCTATCTGTAGAAACATAACCAGACAAGCCTAAAGACAAATCAACATTATCGGTAATCTTTGCATCCATATTGGAACGGAAGTTATACTTATCATAAGAAGTTTTATCAATGATACCCTTTTGATTATAAGCTCCAACAGAAGCAAAGAACTTTAATTTATCTGTACCACCTGATACAGATACATTATTAGTATAAGTAGGAGCAACATCTTTGAAAAGCAAATCAAACCAATCGGTATTACCATATACCTGTTCGTCAGAGCCAGGGTTTTCAATACGAGCTATTTCATCAGCGGAAAAGCGCAAACTTTCTTCTGCTACTCCATCCATACGCTGTGCTGTATTGTACCAATACGCAAAATCGGGACCATTTAGGAATTCCGGAAAATTTGTATTCTGACTTAAAGTAACCGAAGAATTCACGGTAACCGTAGGCTTCTGTACTGTACCACGTTTCGTAGTCACCAAAATAACACCGGCAGCAGCGCGCACACCATATACAGCAGCTGCAGTAGCATCCTTCAAGATAGTAATTGATTCTACTTCATCTTGTGAGAATGAGGGAAAATAGTCCGTTACAACACCATCGACAACAATCAAAGGGTCACCGTCACCAGCACCATTACCACGGATATACAAACTAGATCCATCTTGACCCGGTTGACCACTGCTCTGCTTTGTAATCAAACCCGGCAAACGACCGGCCAACATATTAGAAAGAGAACCACTAGGAGCCATCTTCAATTCTTTGTTACCTACTTGAGAGATAGCACCGGTAACACTACCTTTCTTCTGTGTACCGTAACCTACCACTACTACCTCGTCCAGCAGTTCTGAGTCTTCTTTCAAAACCACCTTCAAAAGTTTTCGACCTTTCAAAGTCACTTTTTGGGTAGTATAACCCACATAAGAAAAGGTTAAGATTTCCCTTGTGTTCGGCACGGTAATAGAGAAATGACCATCCACATCGGTCACCGTACCTGCCTTACGATTCTCTGTAAACACAGACACACCAATCAACGGATTATCCATCTCGTCGAATACACTACCCTCTACCTTCACCTGAGCATTAGCGCCAGCACTAATCAAAGCAAATAACAAGAATAGCCAACAAAAATACTTGTTTTTCATTTTATATTAGAATTTTATTAATTAGTATCATTTCTTATCCAAATAAATGTATTCCAATGTCTTCCAACATTGATAGAGTCCTCTTGGCACATGGAAACAGCCTTTCCACTTTCCACCCTTCAACGGTAAGAGCACTTCCCCACGACGGTTCAGATAACCATACCATTCAGGATGTTCGGCATCCTTAAAATGCGTCCATGTGTAATCGTGTACTTTTTCAAACCATTCCAGGCATCTTTCATCGCCTGTAAACTGATAACCTTTCAACATGGAAATCAAGGTTTCAATGTGTACCCACCATAATTTCTGATCCCATTCCAACTGCTGGGGAGGACAACCTTTGCGGTCCATGAAGTAATAAATACCACCGAATTCCTTGTCCCAACCATACTCCAACATTTTCAAAGCTGTGTCCTTAGCCTTTGCTATCAATTCCGGACGGTTCAAACGCTTGCCTAAATCCATGATAAACCACATGGCTTCAATGGCATGACCGGGAGTTACCTGACGACCTTCAAAACAATCAACCAACGAATTGTCACCATTCAGATTTTCTACAATAATACCGCCTAATTCCGGACGCAAGAAAGCTTCCATCACCTCATGTATACATACATCCATGGTTTTCACCAAGAAATCTTCATCGAGCAAATGTTCTATTTCCAATGCCAAATTACAAAGAATCATGGGCAAGGCAAAGCCCTTCAGATTACGAGTTCCGGGATGCAGCTTGTTCCACTTGCCTTTCGGATTATCTACCTTTGACAAAACAATATCAAAAGTCTTTTTGGCTATATCAGCATATTCTTGATTACCAGTGGCCAAGCTTAACTGACCAAAAGCCATGGTGGCAAAGGTGTAAGAGAATATGTTATAAGGCTCAACCAACGGGTTGCCTTGGCGATCTAGAGAAAAATACCAATTATAATTACCATCGTGACCGTACTTTTTCAGGAATTCTCCTCCATGAATAGCACAATCGAGCCACTCCTGACGCTTCTCTACTTTATTATAAAGCATGGAGAAAAGCCATACTTCACGACCTTGCAACCAAATGAACTTATCTGTATCGAACACAGATCCATCGCGGTTCAAGCAAGTGAAGTATCCGCCGAACTCGGCATCTTGTGAATGTTCCAACCAAAAAGGAAGTACCCGCTCCAGCAGTTCTTCCTTATACTGTTCTGCTAACTGTTTAAAATCTACCATAATATTGACTTATTTAATGGTTAATATAATATGTTCTTACTTCGTATAAGTCACCACTTCTCTCACCCAAATATCAGCACTTTTCACTGGATTTAACCATTTACAAGTCAGCGTGTAATCTCCTTCAGGCTGTTCATAGTTGAAGAACAATTCATGTTTACGGTGATTGTACTTCAAAGGCAACTCGCAAGTTTCTACCAGTTTATCGTTAAAGTAAACTTCTAACTGAGCGACATAATCTTCAGGAACATTTTCACCTTGCACGGCTCCCTTGATAACAGCACCTATACCATGGAATTTAATTTCCGGGAACTTAGCTACCCAATTCTCTATAGATATGCGCTTATCAAGCTTCAATCCTTCAAAGCTGATTTCAAGCGGTGCGGCTTTCGGTTCCTGATAGTTGATTTCTATCACATCCTGATTCACCTTCCCCCCCTCGCGTTCAATAAAACGTAATGCCTGTCCGTAACTCAACTCGCAACCTTTATTAAAACTTACAGTATTATTGAAAGGACGATCGGCTACTTCCATCAAAACGGTTCTATATTTTTCAGGCAATTGGTTATAACCCAACATGGTAGCAATGATACCACCTGAAGAAGCTGGATTACAATCTGAATCCTGACCGGCACGTGTAGAAATATCAATGGTACGTTCAAAATCACCTTCACCATACAGCAGGCCCAAGACAATGTAGGCACCATTCACGTAGGCTTCAATATTAAAAGGTACTTCTACACCATCGGGACAAGCGATATCAGCGGTTCCCCATTTGTTTTCAATCTCTTGCCAACATTTTTTCCAGTCTGTAGGATATTGCTGATGCCAACAGATAACGTCGCTCATGCATTCATGGAACTTACTTTCAGCCGGTACCGACTTCAATGCTTCCGTAACAATGAAATTCACGTCATTGCTCACATAAGCCAAGGAATACATGGCCGCTACATATACACCACCATACCAACCGTCGCCACAAGCCATGATGTGCCCAGCACGGTCGCAGATATCGACTGCACTATTCACCATACCCGGTGTTACAATACCGGCAAAATCGGCTTCAATCTGGAAATCCAAGCAATTGGCATGCGGATTGTTTTTCCAATAACCACTTTCGCGAGCAGATAAACCATGCAAGAGGTTGTATCTGGCCTGCTGATTGGCATGACACAAAGGATATTCTTTGGCTAAGAAATCTACGGCAAAAGAATCAGCAGGGGTATCCAAGCCACAACGCTCCATGGTTTCGATGAAGGTTAAATCCACATACACATCATCGTACAAACCGCCACCACCATCAAACCATTTTTTTATTTCACCCGGTCCCCAAGGCATCACTATCGAATCCGGAATCATAGTAGACAGATAGCGGAACTCTGTAGGACCTCCATACGTACAGCCGATAACCTGACCGGCCCAAGCACCTTTTACCTTATCAAACAGAGCATCTTTTGATAGAGTAAGATTCAAATTCTCGTTTTGAGAACCACCACATGAGCATAAAGTTACCACCAAACAACCACTCAATAAAATTTTTCTAATTTTCATCATATCTATTATTAAGGTCAATTTTTTGTTTTCATCCAATAACGTTCAATCTCTTCCAATGATTTTCCGGTGGTCTCCGGCACCAGTTTCCAAACTATCAGCATGTAGGGAATACACATGGCAGCAAACAGGAAGAATGTTCCGGCGGGGGTAAGATTTTGGAGCATCCAGGGGGTAAGCTGCCCAATCAGGTATGTACCTATCCACAATGCAAACCCGGCAATGGACATGGCCAGTCCACGCACCCGGATTGGATACATTTCGGAAAGCAATACAAACACGACTGCGCAAATGGAAACCGCACAGCAAAACACATAGAACAAAAAGAAAACTAGCAGGAATAGGCTTGAAATGCCCCATGATTCTCCGGCAATAAAATAAAAGCCTATCAATACCAATGAAAGAATCATGCCTGAAACACCGTAATACACCAATTTCTTACGACCCACTTTATCAATAATGGCAAGAGCCAGTACAGTAGTCAGGGTATTGACCAGCCCCACCAACACCTGATAGAACAAGGAATCGCCACCGGAAAGGCCAGCCCCTTCAAAGATGGAAGGACCATAATACAAGACTGCATTCACTCCCATAAACTGTCCGAGGATGGCTATACATACACCAATAATAACGGCTTTCATAATACCCGGCGACAAAAGCAAGGACCACTCTGATTGGATTTCGGAAGTAAGAACAGACTTCGTTTCGTTCAATTGCACCAACGCTTCTTTGGAAGAGCTGTAAATGTGCTCCAAAATATTGACCGCACGCTCTTCACGATTGCGGACAATCAGCCAACGCGGACTTTCCGGAATAAAGAAGACAATGACAAAGAACAGCAAAGCAGGCAAAGTCTCCATTCCCAACATTCCTCTCCATACTTCATTCACAAAAATCCAGTTAAACCAGTTATCGGCAGCTCCTGCATGGGTCTCAGCATACATAAGCAACTGATAATTCATTAGATAAGCTCCTAAAAAGCCAATGGTAACCGCTAATTGATAAAGTGATACCAAGCGTCCACGGTACTGAGCTACCGACACCTCGGATATATAAAGAGGGGACACAATGGAAACCACACCGATACCTACACCTCCGACAATACGGTAAACCACCAACTGATTGAAATCTGCACATACCGCACAACCGATAGCAGACATAGAAAAGAGTATGGCCGACAGAATCATGGTACGTTTACGACCAAGCTTGTCACTTAAAATACCAGCAAAGAGCACTCCTACAATGGAACCTATCAACGCACAGCCCACATACCACCCTGACGACATGGTATCTAAATTAAACTGAGCGGTTACCTTGGCAATGGTACCGGAAATGACTGCTGTATCATATCCGAAAAGAAATCCTCCCAAAGCTGCCACAACAGACAAGAAAACTACATAACCAATATTGACTGAAGATTTCATAGTATAAAATTTATCGATTAAATTCAAATTATTCTTTTACAAGTTGCTTATAAACAGAACCGAAGCGATCGGTCACCAGTACTTCTATGCGAGCCTTTTTATCTTTAGGAACAGCCTTAAACAAATGATTGGTAGGGAAAGCATTCACCCAAGGTGCTCCCATCTTTTCACGATCGGAAAAAGCTTCTACAGCAGCCGGATCCAAACCTTCACAACGGGTCATCTCACCCATACAAGTACCATTCTCGATCCACTCTACCTTCCACTGCTCATCCCAATTCCAAACATTGGCCAGCACTTCTTCGGGAAACTCTTTCGAACTACCCGGAGCATAAGCCTGAAACTGGTATTCCAGCGGATAATCTACCGCTTTGTAGTGCCACTTCACCTGATTACCATCTACCTCATAAAGTCCAAAGCCTTGGGGGGTACCGTCAGAACAAAGCATGGATTTCCAAAAACCTGCACATACAGCAGCTGTATTGTGTTCCATTAACCGGTCGTTGAACACCACGTTACCGTTCACATGTGTATGTCCGGTAATGAGGTGTGCCTCATGGTCTTTCAGCAAAGCATACAGACTATTGGCATTGCTTGTCTCGTCAGGCAGCAAGGCATTGAACTTGATGTCCTTGGTAGTACTGGAAGGAATATGCATCATTACAAATACCAGATGATCTTTCGGCACCAAAGCCAAATCTTTCTCCATCCATTGCAGGGTACGTTCATCAATGTAACCTATATAACGATAATCCCTATTGATATAAAAACAATTGTCTAGTATAATATAATGTGCCATTCCACGATTGAAAGAATAATAAATGGGACCAAAATAGTCCTCATAAGTCTTGTATGAATGTTCAAAAGAACGTACACCTATTTCCATATCATGATTTCCTATGATACGGTAAACAGGCAATCCCAGACCGCCAGACACTTGAATGTAATCTAGGTATAAATTAGGAGTATTACCCACAATGTCACCACAATCCAACACGAAGGCATCACGCTCCTTGGCATACTTTTCCATAAAGGCTCGTGCCTTACCTACATAAGAACGATAACTGTCTAAATGCTCCTGACAGCTGACTTGCACATCAGTCTGTACCATAAACACATGCTTCATATCATCTTTCAGATTCCTCTTCAATTCAAAATCATACTTTAAACGGCCTTTCTTAAGCGGGAAAAAGAAAGCGATATGCCCACCACCCTCTTGCGGCAGATAACCTGCAGGCGTGGAAAGATATACAAACCGAGCATCCCGGTTGCGCGGCAACTCATAACGCCCCTGAGCATCAGTCAGCACCACGTCAAAACCATCTGTCACCACAACACCAGCAAGCCCTTTGCCTTTACAGGTCACCACGCCTTCAACGGGATCTGGATAAATTGCAGCCTGCATGATTGAGACAACCAAGAACAGACAACAACAGCAAAACAATCTGAGCATAAAATTCATAATCACTTAATATTGAAATATTCCTTATACCTATTATACAAGTGTCCTGCCTGCAAATATGCTGATTGAGGACTCATAAAATGAGAAAACTCAAAAGTGATGGCCTTGTCATAACCGGCTCGCTTGGCAGCCTCCAGCTTCATCCGTAACTTGTCAAACTTAATAGGCAAAAAGTCGATGGGCATGTCACGATCAAAGGTTTCAGCGTTTGTCCAACATTTCATGCCATACTTATCAGCCAGCTTTTTGTTCACCGTAAAGAAAGCATCCAGTTCATCGTAATCGATATGTCCGTCTTGAAAAGCACAGGCGTCAACCACATCATGAATGCCATCGAAAATTTCATTCCACTCCCTTTCATGCTCCTGAACAGAAACCGCATCCTCCTTTGTCAACTTATCTGTACCCATCACAGCCTTTTTCCCGTCAATCCACGGCGAGATGAAAGTGGGCAGACCTCCGGAAACGTCCTTGCACTGCTTGCCCATAGCATGGAAAGCATCGATAGCTCCCTTAGTGGCACGGCTTATCTCACCGCTAATATACCAACCTCCAAAACTCTTGTATTTGCTGCCATAGTTCCGCCAGACCTCGTCTATCACGTATTTGTTATCCTCTATCTCCCAAGAAAGGTCACCCGTATCCCAGTAACGTCCTGAATCATAGAGACCAAAGTAAAACTTCATGCTGTACTTATCCGCTAGGCGAAGGAACATATCCAGCAAATCGACAGAAGGCATATAACACCCTTTGCTCAATAAATGCGCTGAAGGATAAGTGATGAATTTGCGATAGCCCGACCGGATCATTATGACCGTGTCAATTCCAATACTTCGCATATACCGAAAATCCTGATCCCATTCCCTTTCCCCCCAATTCTGATGGGGAATATCATGGGATATCTCATCCAAAAAAGTCCCGGATATTTTCAGCCCCTGCGCCTTCGGAATGATTAGTTTACTTTGGATATTCTCTTCCGTGCCGGCGCCCGAACAGCTTGCCGATGCCTTTTCTGCACACGAAACAAATGCTCCGGTTGCTAAAACAGCCCCGGTAGCAGAGACTTGCTTGATAAAATCCCTCCTGTTGTGATTCTTCATGGTAAATATACATTTTATCTAATCTCACAAATATATGTAAATATATTTAGCATTCGTTTTTCTAAACTTTCAGGAAAGAGAAGCTATTTAGAACTCAGAAGCAAAAACTCCGGACAATATCACCAAA
>ENA-OVGI01001328-OVGI01001328.1-human-gut-metagenome-genome-assembly--contig:-NODE-1328-length-12639-cov-5.477908_pt1 | contig 12639 bp, 9 predicted proteins | sample MGYA00237771_ERZ505421 | MGnify/ENA primary metagenome ERZ505421 (study PRJEB26158, sample SAMN06016378) | human gut metagenome | biome: human gut; feature: ankylosing spondylitis patient; material... | reverse complement strand
TCCTTCATTGCTTCGGGCTTTCCGCCCTGTTTGCTTCCATTATATCATCATCCGGATTCTTGACCCTTTCGTGCGATTGAGTTGGCTTCTTCTCCATGCTTTGCCCGCGTGTTTATCCCTTTTTTATCCAACCATTTCCGTGAGTGAAATCCATCCGCTCTCCACCTCATACCGTTCTGTCCCAACATACGCCTTCACGCGCACTCGATACAGACCCGCATTCACCAGCTTTCCCTGCGAATCCGTCCCATTCCAGCAGAACGTCGACCCCGGTGCACTCAGCTGCTCCGGGCGTGATGCCTGCCGTGACGACAATCGCCGCACCGTCTGGCCGGCTTCATCCTCAATCGTCACCGTTAGTTCGCATGGAACGCCATGATACACCACAAAGATCAATTCCTCGCCGCTTTCGGGGCAGAATGTGTCCTGCACATGCACACGCAGTTCCGGGTCGCTCGTCGTTGGCGGAACGCAGAGGACTTTCGACCAGACGACGCTCGGCAGACCCTTTTCAATCACCAGAATCTGCAAGAGAACATAGCCGGAGGACTGCGCATCGGCGGTGTTCAGGGTGATGGAGCGCTCCTTCAAGCCAGGGGATAGGGTTCGTCCGGCAATGGCGTAACTGCCGAAATCGCCGTTGTTGTCGTAAATCAGCGTAGATTGGTCAAAATCCCAGATGCCCTGACGGCGATAGACCAGCTGATAGGCAACCTGCGCCGTGCGGACAACGTTGAAGGAAAAATCAATTACGGGCGCATCAGCGGAGAGCGTATCGCCGCTGAAGGTGATGCCCTCGATGCTTGTCTCGCGCCGACGGCTGCTGACGGCAGACAGGTCGTAGGAGAAGAGAGCAAAATCGCTGTCCTCCGGATAGGTTCGGACGGTGGATGCGCCGTGGCTTTGCAGCAGGCGGCGGCGAAGTTCGGTCAGGGTGATAGCACCGTCGCGATTCTCATCCGCGCCGAAGCTGCCCGTGCGGGAGAGCGCATCCGCCAGCGCGCCGGAGAAGTACCCCGCGCCTGCCAGCCGCTCGCCGCCGACTTCACCCGACCAGTACCAGCTTTCTTCCTCGCCGCCGGAAGAGCAGACGACATAGTAATTATCGCCCGCAAACAGGTTCTCGAACGACTTCTCCACACCTTTGCCAATCATTGCGCCGGAGTGGCATGCGTCCAGCAGCAGCACCTTTTTGCCGGGAATCGTATCGAACACGCGGCGCAGCTCATACGCCGTAATGCCCTCCTCGGATTCGCCGTCGGAGAGCAGGAGCGTCATCAGCCCGTTCACGGCGGTGTTCCACAGCCCGTGGGTGCTGATGTAGAAGTAGCTGACGTCGTCCGCGTCCGCATCGGCGAATGTTTCGCGAATGAGGGCGACAAGCGCGGACGCGGACGACAGGCCGTCTTCGCGGGTGACGAGGGTCTGCATGTTAAGCGTGCCGCCGGAGAGGGCATCCGCCATGCGCAGCACATTATTGCGGGAGGAGGGGGTGGTGTCGGTCTGGGTGAGGAAGCGGTCGCAGCCCACGAGCAGCGCGCGGTTGACGCGCCCATCCGCCGTGATTTCTTCCGCGCGGACGGCGAAAATCGGGCAGCACAACAACACGATGAGCAGCACGCTCATCAGCCGTTTCCACACGCCGACCGCCTCCCTTCCGCGCACAATAACAGGTGCTTTCATTGTACAACACTTTAGACGTATTTTCCACCGGGAATGTTTGACTAAGGGGAAAATTTTTCGTGAATTGCGGCAGAAAAGTGCCTTTTTCGCGACGAAAAACGAAAAAATTTTGATTGGCTGGAAGAAATGTGGGAAGTGAATCGTTTATATAGGTGAAGATGTCCATATCATAAGTAGATGGTGTGGAGAATCTTCAGAAAAATAGAAGGAGATACCCCTTATGAGTTGCTTGGAACTGTACGACCGTGATGCTGCTGTTGCTTACGCGCGGCAATATGCCCTGAGCTATAATCCGCAGTACGCGAATTATAAAAGCTCGACGGGCGCAGCAGGCAGAGGCGATTGCATGAATTTTGTGTCGCAGTGCCTACATGCAGGTGGAATGCCGATTAAGCAGCAAGGTTTCTTATGGTATGGTGCGAAGAGTGGTAGTAGCGCGTCTTGGAAAGGGGTTGATAGCTTTCTTGCCTACATTAGGCAGTCTTTTGGCTCGCCACGCTTGCTGTTTGAATGCTATGCAACGCCAGAAAACTTGAAAAGGGGGGACATTGTTTTCAGTGTTGCGTCAGGAGATGCGGGAGACATTTCTCGCAATCCTTCGCACATTGTTATATTGAGTGAAGATTATGCAACTTATGGAAAGCTTGTTGTGTGCGGGCATACAAAGGATGAACGTGATGCTGATAAGACGGCTAACAACAGCATCTGCACATACATTCATATTCCGGATGAGAGCATTCAGTATGATTATATCGACCCGGACTACGAGGATGAAACAGACAAAACGACTGCACAAGCGGACTTTGGGAAAACGACTCTGAAACGTTCAAACACGGCGACACAGGCGGTTAGAAATTTGCAAACACGTTTGAATTATCTCGGCTTCTCTTCTGGAACAGTTGATGGAAAATATGGAGCAAACACTGAAAATGCAGTGAAGGCGTTCCAAACGGCATGTGTGCCGCGATTCGGCTTGACGGTGGATGGAATTGCAGGACAAGCAACGAAAGAAGCGTTGATTTATCCCTATGCGTGGAGTCATTAAGCACTAAGTAATGGCGACAATTTGAATCGCTAAAACAAAAGGCTTTCAATGCTGCAACCGCTGGCTTCCCTGTTGCAGCATTGAAAGCATCATTATATAAGTTATGGGGAAAGAAAATGAAAAGGAAATTTGTGCTTTTGATGATGCTGTTCGTTCTGCTGCTTAGTTCTATTGCCAATGCAGACGGAGGAGAGGATGCATCGCTGCTGCCGAATGATATTCTGCAAATACTATCAGGAACGGAATGGTCGTCTTATAAAGTAGGACGTGTGAATTGCGGCAGCAGCCTTGCGGATTATTACAGTGATGCTTGCTGTTGGTATGACCAGTATGGTCATGCAGCAGCATTTGTCTTAATGCACAGCGAAAATAAGAATGTCCTTTGCCTTTTTGAAAAAAATAGCGCTGGCAAGTGGGTACTGAAAGCGAAATCCAGCGAGATTGTGAAGCAGGGAGAGCGGATTCCGCTGATTACGTCTGAAGAATACGGCATTTATTATGTAAGTTATATTGATGATGATAGAAAAAGTGAATTGAGCCTTGAAATAGAAAAGAAAAAGGATGGTTGGTATGTGACGCGAATTAACTGGGATAAGGATAACGTTTTTATGGAACTTTCCCTCTATGAGAACAAAATCGAGTACTTGAAGATTGTATACATCGACGGCGGAAGCAAATCGACCCGAACCACGGTGGAGGGCGTAACGCCGCCGACATCTTTTGCGGAGTTCTCGCTGGACAATATCCCGATGACACCGGAAAAGGCGCGGGAGCAGCTGTCTCTGCCGCCGGATATTCCGCAGTCGGCGGGCGAATACAGCCTGCCGCAGCCGCAGAACATCAAGTTCACGTCAAACAAGAAATACGCCGTCTATTCTGGACCCGGCGAAAACTACTTCCGCGGCGGCAATGGCAAGGCGGCGGTCTCCACAAACGACTGGATTCAGGTGTTCGGCAGGGAAAATGGCTGGATTATGCTTCAGTACGATATTACCAGCGATCACATGCGCATCGGCTGGATTCAGGAAAGCGCACTGCCGAAGAACGCGAATGTCAGCGATGTGCAGTTTAGTCAAGCAAAGGTGTGGACGAAGGTTTCAAGCAACTTGACGGATGACCCGCTGTTCTCCGCCGCGGCGATTTCGGCGATTCCTGCGAATACGGAAGTGACCCGCTTAGCGACGATGGGAACATGGACGTATGTGGAATGGAACGCAGCGAATGCCCAGCCGATGCGCGGCTTTGTGCAGTCCGCGAACCTGACGAACCTTTCCGCAGCGGATGTGCAGGCGATTGCAGTGCGCACACTGTCTGCGAGCGGCTTCAATGCCGTGGAACAGGAAGCATCATACTCCTGCCTGTATGACCCGGAGACGGCGCGTTGGTCGGTGGTGGTTTATGTGCAGCATAAATACCAGACGGTCGTGTGGGTGGATGACGCGACGGGAGAGGGAACAATCGGATAAAGAAAAGAGCCGGGGAAGCATTTCACGTGCTTCCCCGGCAACATTTTACCCAAACAGCCCCAGCCCTTCGAGCAGAATCTTCAAGCCGATGCCAATCAGCACCAGACCGCCGACCAGCTCCGCCTTGCTCTTGTAGCGCAGCCCGAAGCGGTTGCCGACCAGCAGACCGATGGGCGAGAGCGTGAACGTCGTCAGACCAATCAGGCAGGCTGCGAGGGCGATGTCTGTGCCTTCCAGCGCGAAGGTGACGCCGACCGCCAGCGCGTCAATACTCGTGGCAATCGCCAGCAGCAGCATCGTCTTGAAGCCGAAATCGTCATTGGTTTCATCCTCGTCCTTGCTCAGCGCCTCGCGCACCATGTTCACGCCGATAATCGCCAGCAGGATGAACGCCACCCAATGGTCGAACTGGTCAATCAGATTGGAGAACGTCGTGCCGAGGAAGTACCCCAGCGTCGGCATCAGCGCCTGAAAAATGCCGAAATACGCCCCCACGCACAGCAGATGCTGCCATTTGACTTTCTTCACGCTCAAGCCTTTGCAGATGGACACCGCGAACGCATCCATGCTCAATCCGACGCCAAGGAGCAGAATCTCCCAAATCGACATGCCGCTCATCCCCCAGTTTCCTGTATGTCATGAGAGACCATTATATACTTGGAATATTGATTCGTCAAGGGTAATACCGCACAAATGAGGTGGTGCGATGGCGCCGCCGACGAATTGTGCGGTAGTGCCTTAGATGAGAAAGAATTAGTATAACTTCCCGGAATAACGCAAAGAGACTGCGGCGCGCTCTTGTTCCGCAGTCTCTTTTTGTTCCAGCGCAAAAATCAGCGAAAATCACGAAAACTTGCAATTTTCGTGTTAAAAAATTGACAAGAGCCCTTGAACTGCGGTGCGGAATGTGGTATCATAATTGTGCCATTCAAGGAAATGGCAAAACAAGGAGGTACGCGCATGAAAACGATGCTTTCTAAGTTGACTTCCGCGCTGCTCTGCCTTGCAATGCTGCTGACGATGTGCAGCTTCGCAATGGCGGAAGCGGGAACGTACACGGGCGTGGGTGACAGCGAAATCGGCGGCAAGGGCGCCATCGAAGTCAGCGTGACCGTGGATGAAAACGGTGTGGTAACGGACATTCAAGTGACGAAGAACGGCGACACGGCGGGCATTGCGGATGCTGCTGTGGAGGCGATGCCGGGCCGCATCATGGCGGCGCAGTCTGCGAACGTGGACGGCGTTTCCGGCGCGACGATGACGTCCGAAGCAATCAAGATGGCTGTGCTGGATGCCGTCACGGCGGCAGGTCTGGACACGGTAAAGTGGTCTACCTATGCGGCGACCGAAGCGGCGAAGGCGGACGACGCCACCTATAACACGGATATTGTGATTATCGGCGCGGGCGGAGCTGGCATGACCGCGGCGCTGACGGCGGCGGAAAAGGGCGCGGACGTCATCATTCTGGAAAGTCAGGCGGCTGTCGGCGGCAACTCTGTCCGCGCGACGGGCGGCATGAACGCGGCGGATACTCCCGCGCAGGATGAAAACGAATTCGGCGAATCCGCTGGCGTGGAAAAGACGCTGAAGACCGCGCGCACGACCTATGCCGACAACGTGACCATCACCAAGCTGGCGGAAGAAGTCGAAAAGCAGTGGGCGGACTATCAGGCGAACCCGGTCGGCTATTTCGACAGCGACGAGCTGATGGAACTGGACACCATGATCGGCGGCAAGGGCATCAACAATCCCGAACTGGTCGAAGAACTGGCGGACGAATCGGCGGACGGCGTTGAATGGCTGAAGAAATACGGCATTAATCTGACCAGCGTGGGCAGTTTCGGCGGCGCGTCCGTCAAGCGTATCCATCGCCCGGTCAATGCGGAAGGCAAGACCATCGCGGTTGGCTCCTACATGATTCCGCTGCTGGAAAAGGCTTGCGAAGAAAACGACAAGATTTCCATTCAGCTGGAAACCACCGCGACGACCATCCTGACCGATGAAAACGGCAAGGCGGTCGGCGTGAAGGCAGTCGGCGCGACGGGCAACGAAGTAACCGTGAACGCGAAGGCGGTCATTCTGGCGACGGGCGGCTTCGGCGCGAATCTGGACATGGTGGCGGGACTCGTGCCCGCGCTCAAGGGCTTCATGACCACGAACGCGGCGGGCGCGCAGGGGCAGGGCATCGAAATGGCGCAGGCGCTGGGCGCGGCGACGGTGGATATGGATCAGATTCAGATTCACCCGACCGTGCAGTTTGACACCGCGGCGCTGATTACGGAAGGTCTGCGCGGCGACGGCGCTGTGCTGATCAACGCCGATGGCAAGCGCTTCATCGACGAAGTCGGCACGCGTGACGTGGTGAGCGCGGCGGAAATCGCGCAGCCCGGCTCTTACAGCTATCTGGTGGTCGATCAGGCGATGCTGGACAAGTCCTCGGTCATCGCGGGCTATGTCAAGCGCGGCTTCGTCTTCCAGGGCAACACTTATGAAGAACTGGCGGAAGCGCTGGGCGTGGACGCGGCGACCTTCGCGGAAACGATGAACACTTGGAACACCTACGTCGAAGCAAAGAACGACCCGGATTTCGGCCGTACCTCCTTCGCGCAGCCCCTGAACACCGCGCCGTACTATGCCATCAAGGTGACGGCGGGCGTCCATCACACGATGGGCGGTCTGGTGATTAACACGGACACCGAAGTTCTCAAGGCCGACGGCACGGCGATTGCGGGTCTGTACGCGGCGGGCGAAGTGACCGGCGGCGTGCATGGCGCGAACCGTCTGGGCGGCAACGCTGTGGCGGACTTCGTGGTCTTCGGCCGCATTGCGGGCGAAGAAGCGGCGGAATACGCGCTGGGCGAGTAATCACGATAATAGGAATCAACCGGGCGGGTCGGCATGGACTGACCTGCCCGGTTTTTCTTGGTTCTTCACGGGATCTTGGGGAAGAGCAGCTTGGGGCGCGTCTGCGGACGCGCAAAGTTACTGGCAGGGACGCTTCGCTGCCTGCGCCTTTGTTTGCTCCCCCAAACTTCCCGTGAAGAACCAAAAAATCCCCCGAATCGTGCGTGATTCGGGGGGGACAATGCTTACCGCTCGCCGTTGCGGCCGCGGCTGCGGTTGACGCGGCGGACGGGCTGTCCGGCATTTTTCTTCGCGCCGGATGCGTTCGTGCGGGCGACAGGCTTGCTCGCCGGGGCGCTCTCGACGCGGACGGGCGTGCCGCCAAGGCGCATCTTGCCGTCTCTGCCGATGACGACAGGCTGACCGCTGCGTGCTGCGCGCTGACCGCTGGCAGGGCCGAAGCGCGGCACGGGATTTTGCTGATGCTCGCGGCGGATGACCTGCATCTCGCGCGGGGCGGATTTCGCGGCGCGCTTCTCCACGGACACCTCGCGAATCGCGGCGGATGCGGCGAGTTTGGCGGGCTTGGCGCTCATCGGGCGATTCGCCTTGCGCTCCGGCGCGGCGTTGCCCTGCATCGTCAATTTTGCCGGGCGGGGCTGGCGCGGCTTCGGCTCGCTGGGGGTGGTGATTTCCATCGGCCACTCGCTTTCCTTCAGCGGCAGTCGCTTGCCAATGAGCTTCTCCACCTGCCCTAACTGCTTCACCTCGTCGATGCAGCAGAAAGAAATCGCGGTGCCGTCGCGGCCAGCGCGGCCCGTGCGCCCAATGCGGTGGACGTACGCTTCCGGCTCCATCGGCATGTCGTAGTTGATAACGTGGCTCAGACCCGCGATGTCGATGCCGCGGGCGGCAATATCCGTCGCGACGAGAACTTTGCACTCGCCGGTCTTGAATGCGGTCAGCGCGGCCTGACGGGCGTTTTGGCTCTTATCGCCGTGGATGGCGACCGCGTCGATGCCCTCGCGCTTGAGGTCGCGGACGATGCGGTCTGCGCCGTGCTTCGTGCGACTGAACACGAGCGCGTTTTCCACGTCCGGGTCGCGCAGGATTTTCGCCAGCAGATGCTTCTTGTTCGCCTTATCGACATAATACAGGCACTGGTCAATCTTCTTGACCGTGGAGGAAACGGGGTCAACCTTGACGGATTCCGGCTCATGGAGCAAATCCATCGCCAGCTTTTCAACCTCCGGCGGCATCGTCGCGGAGAACATCAGCGTCTGGCGCTTTTCCGGCAGCTTTTCCGCAATGCGGCGGACGTCGTGGATGAAGCCCATGTCAAGCATTCGGTCTGCCTCGTCCAGCACGAACGTCTCCACCTTATCCAAATGCACAAAGCCCTGATTCATCAAGTCCCACAGGCGGCCGGGGCAGGCAATCACCACATCCGCGCCGCGGTGGAGGGCATTCACCTGCCCCTGCTGATTTACGCCGCCGAAGATGACCGTCGGGTAGACGGGCAGCTTTTTGCCATAAAGCACGAAATTATCATAAATCTGCTGGGCGAGTTCGCGGGTCGGGGTGAGGATGAGGGCGCGGATGGCGCGGCTCTGCCCGAAGCGGGTGGGCTTTTTTGCCAGCTGCTGGATAATCGGCAGGGCGAACGCGGCGGTTTTGCCCGTGCCGGTCTGCGCGCAGCCCAGCACATCCTTTCCAGCGAGGACGAGCGGGATGGTCGCCTGCTGAATCGGGGTCGGAGTTTCATAGCCTGCCGCCTGCACATTCTGCAGGAGCAGGGGCATCAGTTTCAAGTCATCAAAACGCATTCCGATAGTTCCAATCTTTTCAATCTATGGCGCAAACAGAACGCGCCAAATGCTATTATATCACAATTCCGGGGATGATACAAGGAAAAATTTCAGCCGAGCGCGGGAAAATAGCGCAAAATCAGCCGATTCGCAGGATGATTTCGGCTGACGGCGGCGCGGCAGTCGGTTTTCGCGAAGTTTCGTTTCCTTATTATATAAGAAGCCGGATGACAGGATGCTGCGCGGGACGAATTGCCACGTCCAGCCACCAGCAGCGCAAAATCACCACAGTACTCCCCTTCCATCCACCTTCAGGGCAAACGCGCCACGGCGCACCCCATTTTGTCCTTTCGGTGTTTTTGCCTTGCGAAGCGCCGCGCAATCTGGTATGATGAAATCAGCAGAAATCGCGTTTTGACCCCTTGACAAATCCGCTATTTCTGGTATAATTCATTGCATTAGCGCTTTATCGCGCTAAATCATCAAAATTATGACAGGAGGCGGCACAATGGAGCGTCGCAGACTGCAAATTCCCAGCGGTATGCAGGATACCCTCCCCGGCGAATGCGCGGGCAAGCGCCGCTTGGAGGACAAGCTGCGCCGTCTGTTCACCCTCGGCGGCTATCAGGAAATCGAAACACCGATTCTGGAGTATTATGACGCGCTGGATGATCAAACGTTCGGCTATCGCCCGGAGCAAGTGTGGAAGACGTTCGACCCGCAGGCGCGCATTCTCGCCGTCCGCCCGGATTCGACGATTCCGGCGGTTCGGCTGGCGTCGGGGCGGCTGAAAAATGCACCGCTGCCGCTGCGTTTATGCTATGTGCAGTCCGCGGCGAAGTTCCACTCCGAAACGCTGTCGCTGCTTTGTGAGGACACGCAGGCGGGCGTGGAGCTGATGGGCGAAGGCAGCGCACAGGCGGACGCGGAGGTCATCGCGCTGGCGGTGGAAGCCCTGCGCGCCGCCGGGATTCGCGACTTTTTGATTGAACTGGGACAGGTGAAGTTCGTCAGCGGTTTCCTGGAGGAAGCCGGGCTGACGGCACAGCAGTGCGCGGCGGTGCGCGACATGATGGCGCACAAAAACGCGCTGGATATGCAGCTCTACCTTGACCGCCTGTCCATTGAGGCGGACGTATCGCGCCGCCTGATGCGTCTGCCGCAGCTTTTCGGCGACGCGGCGGTGCTCGATGAAGCGGAGCAGCTGACACAATCGCCGAAATGCCTGCGCGCGATTGCGCATCTTCGGCAGGTGCTGTCCATCCTGAAAGACTATGGCTGTGCGGACTGCGTGAGCATCGACCTGGGGCTGACGCAGCAGGCAAATTACTACTCCGGCGTGGTGTTCCACGGCTTGGCGGCGGAGCTTGGGCAGCCGCTGCTCTCCGGCGGGCGCTATGACGGGCTTCCGGCGCAGTTCGGCCGCCCGATGCCCGCGACGGGGTTCGCGCTCTCGCTGAAATTGACGCTGATGGCGCTGGAGCGGCAGGGCGAAACGTTCGCGCCGCCCGTGCCGGACGTCATCCTCTCCTTCGCGCCGGGCGGACTGCGCTCTGCCATCGCCTACGCGCATCAGCTGCGGGACAAGGGCGTTTCAGTCGCCCTGCTGTACGGGCTGACCGCCGAGGAGCTGCACCAGCGCGTCGACAGCGGGGAAGCATCCGCCGCCGTATACCTGAACGGCAGCGTTTTCGAGCAGTACGGAAAGGCGGTGTTCTGATGGAGCAGCCGGTCATCACCTTCGCGCTGGCAAAAGGGCGGCTTGCGGAGCAGGCGTTCGACCTCTTGGAGCAGCTGGGCATTGACTGCTCTGAGCCGCGGAATCCCGGTCGTCAGCTGGTGCTGTTGGACAAAAAACAAAACGTCCGGTTTATCCTCGTCAAGCCGTCGGACGTGCCGACATATGTGGACCACGGCGTGGCGGATTTAGGCGTCGTCGGCAAAGACACGCTGCTGGAAGCCGGGCGCGAACTGTACGAAGTGCTGGATTTAGGCTTCGGCAAGTGCCGCTTGTGCATCGCGGGCTACCCCGGCGAGCAGGGCGGCAGCGTCAACCGCGCGACCTTCCGCGTCGCCACGAAGTACCCCAATATCGCCCGCAGCTACTACGACAGCCGTGGACAGACGATTGAAATTATTGAACTGCACGGTTCAGTAGAACTTGGCCCCGTCATCGGGCTGAGCGACGTAATCCTCGACATTGTGGAGAGCGGCTCGACCCTGCGCGCCAACGGCCTGACGGTGCTGGAAGACATCTGCGACGTATCGGCGCGCTTAGTCGTCAACCGCGTCGCCATGAAAACCAAGCGGGAGCGCATCCGCCAGATTATCGACGGACTGGGCGCGCTGCTCGCCGTGAAACAGGAGGGACAGGCATGATTCCGATTCTGCGCGCATCCGACGCGGGTGAACTGAAACGCCGCGTTATGAACCGCTCTCAGCTGCAAAACGAAGAGGTTTCGCGCATCGTCAAGGAGATTGTCGCGCGCGTCCGGCAGGAGGGCGACGCCGCCTTGTTCGACTACACGGCGAAATTCGACCATGTGACCATGACCGCCGAAACCGTGCTGGTGACGAAGGACGAAATCGCCCGCGCTTACGCCGCCGCTTCCCCCGAATGGCTCGACGCCATGCGCGAAGCCGCCCGCCGCATCACTGCCTTCCACGAGAAGCAGAAGCAGAACACATGGTTAAATTTTGCCCCCGCCATTTCGCTGGGGCAGAAGGTTACACCCCTCAAGCGCGTCGGCGTGTACGTTCCCGGCGGCACGGCGGCGTACCCCTCGTCGGTGCTGATGAACGTGCTGCCGGCGAAGGTCGCGGGCGTAAAGGAGATTATCATGGTCACGCCGCCCGGCCGGGACGGCTCGGTCAGCTACCCGCTTGCCCTTGTCGCGGCGGATTTGGCGGGTGTGGACAAAATCTACAAAGTCGGCGGCGCGCAGGCCGTTGCCGCCCTCGCGTTCGGCACAGAGAGCATCCCCCGCGTGGACAAAATCACCGGGCCGGGCAACATTTTTGTCGCCAACGCGAAACGGGAGGTTTTCGGGCATGTCGGCATTGACATGGTCGCCGGGCCGAGCGAAGTGCTGGTGATTGCCGACGACAGCGCAAATCCTCGCTACGTCGCTGCTGACCTGCTGTCACAGGCGGAGCACGACCCCCTCGCCGCCGCGATTCTCGTCACGGACAGCGAAACCCTCGCCGCTGCCGTTCAGGCGGAAATCGCCCGGCAAACCGCCCTTCTCCCCCGCCGCGACGTCATCGAGAAGAGCCTGACCGCCTACGGGACGATCGTCGTCGCGCCGACCCTCCCCGACTGCGCGGACATCGCGAACCAAATTGCGCCGGAACACATGGAGCTGTCCGTTGCTGACCCGTATGGGCTGCTGCCGCTGATTGCGAACGCGGGCGCGATTTTTCTGGGGCATTACTCGCCCGAACCGCTGGGGGATTACCTCGCTGGCCCGAATCATGTGCTGCCAACGAGTGGGACGGCACGGTTCTTTTCGCCCTTGTCGGTGGATGATTTCGTGAAGAAGTCGAGCTTGATTTGCTGTTCAAGGGCGGAATTGGAGCGTGTGTCGGAGCAGGTGATGCTGCTGGCACGGCAGGAGGGCTTAGATGCCCACGCGAACGCGGTTGCGATTCGGTTCGGTAAGGAAATAAAAGCCTAAGGAAAAAAGTAGCAAGGGAAGCGCGCCCAAGCCGGGCAGCCCAAAACGGGTCAAGGGGCAATGCCCCTTGCAGGGTGCAGGGACAGCGTCCCTGCTGGGGTTTGGGGCAACGCCCC
>ENA-OVGI01001325-OVGI01001325.1-human-gut-metagenome-genome-assembly--contig:-NODE-1325-length-12687-cov-4.654924_pt1 | contig 12687 bp, 7 predicted proteins | sample MGYA00237771_ERZ505421 | MGnify/ENA primary metagenome ERZ505421 (study PRJEB26158, sample SAMN06016378) | human gut metagenome | biome: human gut; feature: ankylosing spondylitis patient; material... | reverse complement strand
CCATGCTGGTGGTCACCCACGAAATGGGCTTTGCCCGCGAGGTGTCCAACCGCGTCATCTTCATCGACGACGGCAAGATCCAGGAGGACGAGCCGCCGCAGGAGCTGTTCACGAATCCGAAGCATCCCAGACTGAAAGCATTCCTTTCTAAGATGCTGTAAGGCTTTTTCCACAGAGTAAAAGGGGCTGTTGCATGTGCAGCAGCCCCTTTTACTCTGTATTATTCTTTGATGCGGAACACAAACAGCTTGCTGAAAATGTAATTCAGAGCCATGACGATGAACTGTACCGCAAACTTAGAGATCCGGTCATTCCAGTGCAGAATATTTACCAGCAATGTCATGCAGGCCATTTCGATAAGGAGAGTGGAAATCCTCGCACTGAAAAATTTCAGCATTTCGCGCAATTTATCAGCACTTTTGCTTTCAAAAACGAACTTCCTGTTTGTGATGTAAGCAAAAGAGACTGCGCAGATCCATGAGAGCGTATTGGCAGTCATCAGTTGAAATGGGTCTTGCGGATCCAGAAAGGCTGTAGTGAAAAAATAGTAACTTGCCAGACTCACTACCGTAGTCAGACCACCTACGATCACATAGTTGATCAATTCCTTATAACGAAAATAAAGTTGCTTTATTGTTTGTATCATACGCAGCGCCCGGAATTGATTTCCTTTTCCACAATATAGATCGGACGGTTTTTCAGCTCTGCAAATGCAACGGAAAAATATTCACCCATAATTCCGACCAGCAAAAAGAGAACAGCAAATAAAACATTGAATGCTGCAAGAATCACCTTATACTCGCGGAAGCCGCACAGTGCACTTATAGCAAAAAGCACAGCAGCAAGAAAACTTACAGCACCGGCATAGAGGCCGAGTTTCAGTGGAAAATCAGAAAAACCGACTATGGTGCTGATTGCAAAATTCATCAGTTTTTTTAGCGTATAGTGGCTGGCACCGCCAGCTCTTTCCGCAGCAGTGTATTCCAGCGTTGTTTTCCGGAAACCAACGCTTTGTACATATCCACGTAGAAAACGAGTTTTTTCACGGTAATTTGTACGTAGAACATCTGCCACACGGCTACTGATGGCAAAGAAATCCGATGCATTTTCCTCCAGCTTTACTTGATCAGACAAGGCGTTGATTACCCGGTAGAATGCTCTGGATGTAAAGTTTTTGATGGCACCTGCCGATTTGTTGGAGGTTCGGACCATGCTGATAACCTCATAGCCTTCCTCAAATTTCGCCATGATGGGGGCGATGCATTCCAGAGGGTGCTGCAGGTCGGCATCCATGCAAATGATCACGTCCCCCGCAGCATGATCGATGCCTGCAATCATGGCAGCCTCGTGGCCAAAATTTCGCGAAAAACTGATTACACGGACATTCTTGTTCTGCTGCGCAATCACTTCCAGAATATTCATACTGGCATCGGTACTGCCATCATTTACAAAAATCAGCTCATATCCCCCTCCCCCGTATTCCAAATTCTGTTCGATGGAGCAGAAAGCTTTATAAAACTTTTCCAGAACGGCTTCTTCGTTATAAACTGAAATAATTAACGATAATTTTTTCATTTAACTTCCCTGCTTTTTCGTAGTTCTTACGGCTCATCTGCAAATTTGACAACAATTTTTCCGTTGATGCACCGGATCGAACCCTGATCCGGATAGCAGGGCATAGATGCTACCTCGGCATTACCGTCAAACTCTGCGGCATCTCCTAATTCCGGTGCAAAGCCACACCAAAACTCCATGGCTTCCTTCCATGCGTAATCATTGAAAATAGGTTCTCCTTTATATGTAGCCAGATCCAAATCATCGAAATATTCGCTGATTCCAACAAGATTTTTATCGTGCTTGTCATACTCCCCGATATAAACAACCTGCGCATCTTCAGTATAACCTTCGATACTTTCAATTCGCGTGATCAAAGTTGTGTAATAACTGATCATTTGTGTCTGCATCACGTCTGCTTTTAGGTAGAGGATATTGCTGTAACGAATATTTAGAGTCACAAGTACTCCTAATAGGGCAACAGCGGCTTTACATAGGGCACCTTCTACTTTTGTTCTATCTTCGGGATATTTATCAATAAACCATACAACCAAAGCAAAGGCAAACGCCTGTCCAAAAGTCATTACGGCATGAACATCCCAAGGCTCTACCATCAGGTATACAAAGCATGCTGCAATAGGATATGCGATTAGAATCAATAGGGTTTGACATCCTTTTGGGGTCTTAAGAATATACATTTTCCGGAGCACAAATATGGCAATGATCGCAGTAACAATGATCAACAAAGTATAGACATATCTTGCGCTGAAGTCTTCCACAGCAGTGCTTGGATAAAAGAATGAGCCGTAACCGCACAGTATCCGATAAATATAATTGCTCAGATTTGTTCTTCCAAAATGATTGATACCTTTGTAATCCGTCAAAACAACGCCAAACTGATTCAGAAAATATTGATTGACCAGAAAATATTCCGCAATAAACCCAATGCACACAGTTGCATTACACAGGGCCATTTTCCAAAACGTTTTCCAGTTCATATCAGACTGCCGGATATCTTCCATCATATAAAGCAGCAATGTACAGATGCAGACCGGGATATTTGCCTGGTACACACCAACAGAGCAAGCCATCAAAACCGTGCAGAGTAATAGAGCGACAACATTCTTTTTCTGGTGAAAAATCCATGCTCCAACCACTCCCAGTAGGGACGCAGCGTAATAGTATGGTGCAGTAAACATGTAACTGAATGTTCCCGTCACTGACGGAAATGTCACCATACTTCCGCACAGCAGAATAACAAGAGGCTTTGACTGGATCCTCAAACTATCCGCCAGCAGATATACGATTGCTGCAATGCACAAAATCGTAATCGTACCATTTACCACTGGCAGGCTGTAGTTTTTACTACCCAGCAAATTTGCACTCAGACTTCCAAGAATGCCCAGCATCCACCGTCCAGATTCGTAAGTAGCGCCCACTTCATTGAAATACCGTACATCATCATGGAATGAGTATTTGTTGAACAGAACCATACCATGCGCCAACAATCCCCAAAAAGTAGCACTGCACAGTACTGTTTTTAGCAGGCTCTCATTTACCTTTAGCTTTTCCGCAGTTTTTTCCATGTCTTTCTCCCAAACAAGGCATCATTCCCGAATTTAGCCAAAACTATATAGTTGTATTATACAATGTCAGCCTATCTCCTGCAACTATTTCTGCAAAAAAACGTGCTCTGTGGTTTCTATTTTCCACAGAGCACAGTTCTCATCATTCTGTTTTGTTGCAACTTTTACAGCGCATTATTCGTACCATCTGTTTCCTGCTCACTGGTATACAGTACCATCAGATGGTTTGCGCTCTCTTCCAGCTGGGTCTTGGCCTGACGCAGGGCGGCTTCCTCGTTTTCATTCATCTTTTCGGGCTTATCCTTGCGCAGGCAGCGGCGGAGGTTGGCGAGGTCGGTTTTGATGCGGTTCTTCTCATCCTTGTCCAGCTCCTTTTTGCATTTGGAAAGAGCCTCGTCCACCTTGTAGGCCAGCACCTCGGCCTGATTGTGCAGGTCCAGCCGCTCCTTGCGGCGGCTGTCCTCGGCCTCGTAGGCGGCAGCGTCTGCCATGGCACGCTGGATCTCATTTTCCGAAAGGTTGGTGCTGCCGGTGATGGTGATGTTCTGCTCCCGGCCGGTGCCAAGGTCTTTGGCAGACACCTTCACCACGCCGTTCACGTCGATATCGAAGGTAACTTCAATCTGCGGTTTGGAGGAGAAGCTTGCCCGAATGCCGGTGAGCTTGAATTTGCCCAGACTCTTGTTGTCGCGGGCAAAGTGGCGCTCGCCCTGCAGCACGTTGATCTCCACGCTGGTCTGCATGGGCCGTGCGGTGGTGAAGATCTGGCTCTTGCGGGTGGGGATCATGCTGTTGCGGGTGATCAGCGGGGTGGCCACGCCGCCCAGCGTCTCAATGGAGAGGGTCAGCGGGGTCACATCCATCAGCACAAGGCCCTGCGCCGCTGCGCCGGTGGCACCGGCCAGCTTGCCTCCGCCCTGCAGCAGACCGCCCTGCACAGCCGCACCCATGGCAACACACTCGTCCGGGTTCAGGCTGTGGCTGGGTTCGCAGCCCAGCAGTTCCTTCACCTGACGCTCCACCGCAGGCATCCGGGTGCTGCCGCCCACCAGCAGCACCTTGCCCAGCTGGCTGGCAGAAACGCCTGCATCCCGCAGCGCATTCTGCACGGGAGCCACTGTGCGGGCCAGCAGGTCGCCGGTCATCATCTCAAACTGCGGGCGGGAAAGCGAGATATCCAAGTGGTGAGGGCCGTCCTTGCCCACTGCGATAAAGGGCAGGTTCAGCTGTGCCGACGGCGCGGCAGAAAGCTCCTTCTTTGCCTTTTCGGCTTCCTCTTTCAGTCGGCCCATAGCTGCCGGGTCGCGGGAGAGGTCGATGCGATCCGACTTTTTGAACTCGGCCACGGCATATTCCACGATGCGCTGATCGAAGTCGTCACCGCCCAGATGGGTGTCGCCGCCGGTGGCAAGCACCGTAAAGGTCCCGTCCTCGATCTCGATGATGGACACATCAAAGGTGCCGCCGCCGAGGTCGTAGACGAGGATCTTCTGCGATGCTTCGTTATCCAAACCATAGGCCACAGCGGCAGCAGTAGGCTCGTTGATGATGCGCAGCACGTTCAGGCCTGCAATGCGGCCTGCATCCTGCGTAGCCTTGCGCTGGCTGTCGTCGAAGTAGGCGGGCACCGTGATGACTGCTTCGGTCACCGGCTCGCCCAGATAGCTCTCGGCATCGCGGCGGATCTTGGCCAAGATCATGGCACTGATCTCCTGCGGGGTCAGGTCTTTGCCGTCGATGTGCACCCGGTAGTCACTGCCCATATGGCGCTTGATGCTGGAGATGGTGCGCCCGGAATTTGTGGCGATCTGGCGCTTGGCCGCACCGCCCACCAGACGTTCATCATCCTTCGTGAAGGCCACAACGCTGGGGGTGGTGCGCTCACCCTCCGCATTGGTGATGACCACGGGCTTGCCGCCCTCCACCACTGCCACACAGGAATTGGTCGTGCCGAGATCGATGCCGATTACTTTGCTCATACTGTCTGTTTCCTCTCCGGTGCTGTGCATCTTGGGCGCAGCTCTTCAAATCATTTCCGAGTATATCTTACCGTCCCGATATGACGATTTTTTAGTCCAATTGTAAAGATTCCATGTCGTAAGCTGTGGCTCGGGCAGGCAGTTCACTGGTCAGTTCCCGGATGAGCTGGTCGGCTTCGGCCAGCCACTGCTCTGCGTCCGGCTCGTGCTCACGGGCCTTGATGGCAAAGCCCTGCCTTGCTTCTGCGGCCAGTGCCAGCGCCTTTTTGCGGCTGGTGTAGCGCGTTTCGGTCTGGGCCACACGCAGGCACACCTGCGGAGTGTACTCGATATCCGGCATATGGGCTGCGTTGGTGCGGGCACGGCGGTAATACAAAAGTGCCCGGCCATTGTCGCCCCGGGCAGCGCAGTCATCGCCCAGTGCAATGTTGGATAAGATCTCTCCGCTGTCTGCTGCTTCCTTCCACATGCGGCGGGCCTTGGCACGGTTCGTGCGGGTGCCGCGGCCCTTATAAATACAGTCTGCCAGCAGGGCAAGTCCCATGGCGCTGCCAAGCTCGGCTGCTTTTTCAAAGCATTCCACAGCCTGCGCCCAGTTGCCCTTGCGGGCGGCTTCCTTTCCAGCATCTGCTTTCTCATCACCGGGGTCTTCCGGCGTATGGCCCGCGTGCAGCAAACCATTGAGCAGAGCGCCGTCCAGCGTAGCCGAGTGGCTCCACGGGTCCAGCACCACGCCGTCGATCCCCTCAGTGGAAAGGGCCAGCTCCATGGCATCCTGCAGGGTGTAATCTGCCATTGGCCGGGCAGAAGTGCTGCGGTCGGCGCAGGCCGCAGCTGCAGAGGTGAACATAGGCAGCCATGTGCGGCCCTTCTCGTTGCGCAGGGTCCACAACTGCAGGTCCTTAGCCTTTGCCGTGGGCACCGGATGCTCCGTCCACGGTGCAGGCGTGTTGTGCACCGTCAGTGCCGTGCGCAGCGGCACCAGAACATGGGTCTCCATTTCCAGTGCATAGTTCAAAGCGCCCATCAGCGTCCAGAAGCTTTCTTCGTTCTGGCCTTTATATAAATTTTCCACTGCCTGCTCAAAGGCCGGGCAGCCGGTGCCCGCCGGGCTGTAGGCCGGAGCGTTCTGCCGATGCTTGCGGGTGCCCACCGGGCGCAGCCGGATGCCGCCGTCTTGTCTTTTTGCCATCTGCTCACCATTCTTCCAGTTTCTAGTCAATTTTTAGTATAGCAGGAAATGGCTTTGGGTACAACGCCTATCTGTATGTATTCATTTTTCCCTGCTCAAAAAAAGCGGGGTGCCAGATCAGCTTCTTCTGGCACCCCGTGAAAAATACATTTTTCCTGAAACGCCTTATTCCGCGTCCAGATCTTCTTCGGTCTCAGCAGCAATATAGATTGGTCTGTGCTTTGTTTCAAGATATGTTTTGGCAAGGTACTCGCCCGCAATGCCCGTACACAGCAGCTGCACACCACTGCACAAAAGGATGATGCAGACAAGGCTCGGCCAGCCGGAAGTAGGGTCGCCGAACATCAGTGCACGCACCACCACGATTATGATGCCTACAAACGCCAATACGCAAAAGGCAAGGCCAAGGCCCGCCGCCATCAGCAGCGGAGCTGTGGAAAAGCCCACAATGCCTTCGATCGAATATTTGAGCAGACCCCAGAAGTTCCACTTTGTTGTGCCCGCCACACGCTCTACGTTTTTGTAGTCGATCCACTTTGTTTTAAAGCCGACCCAGCTGAAAATGCCCTTGCTGAAGCGGTTATATTCCGCCATGCTCAGCACGGCATCAGTCATTTTGCGGCTCATCAGGCGGAAGTCTCTTGCTCCATCCACGATCTCTGTATCCGAGAGCTTATTGATGATCTGATAAAACTTTTTGGCAAACCAGCTGCGAACGGGCGGTTCACCCTCGCGTGTCGTGCGGCGGGTGGCCGCGCAGTCATATTCGCCGGAGAACAGCAGCTCCAGCATTTCCGGCAGCAGCGAGGGCGGGTCCTGCAGATCCGCATCCATCGTTGCTACATAATCGCCCTTTGCCGCTTTTAATCCGGCATAAATGCCTGCTTCCTTGCCAAAGTTCCGGCTGAAGGAGATGTACCGCACACGGGCATCTTTCCGGTGCAATTCCCGCGCGATCTGCAGTGTGCGGTCTTTTGAGCCGTCATCCACAAAGATGAACTCAAAATCTGCTCCGTGGGATATTCCCATCTGCTGTGCGATCTTACTGGCCTCTTTATAAAAAATGGGAAGTGATTCTTCCTCATTGTAGCACGGAACGACCAAACTTATCAGCATTCCTGTTTCCCCTTTTGTGCAATATTTAAAATTATTGTAGCATACCCCCACCCTGGTTTCAACCGTTTTCGGCATTTTGCCCGGCGGTTTTCAGCACACTTTTGCAATAAAAACATTTTCTATGGCTTTTTAAGTTTTTGTACGCTATAATAAGTAGGATTTCATAAACCTTATAATGCAAGAAAGCAAGAAAGAAGGAGTATCGCCTTGAACAAGATGCTAGGCTATCTGAAGGACTACAAGCGCGAGAGCGTGCTTGCGCCCCTTTTCAAGATGCTGGAAGCCACGTTCGACCTGTTTGTGCCGCTGGTCATGGCAGACATCGTCAACGTGGGCATTGCAGCACATGATTTCCACTATATCCTTGTGCGGTGCGGCATCCTGCTGCTACTGGCCGTTGTGGGCCTTGCCTGCAGCCTGACGGCACAGTATTTTTCCGCAAAGGCGGCCGTGGGCTATTCCACAGCTCTGCGCCACGCCCTGTTTGAGCACATCCAGACCCTGAGCTTTACCGAGATGGACACCCTCGGCACCAGCACCTTGATCACCCGTATGACCAGCGATGTGAATCAGGTGCAGAGCGGCCTGAACCTGTTTTTACGCCTGTTCCTGCGCAGCCCGTTCGTGGTGATCGGTGCCATGGTCATGGCCTTTACGGTGAATTCCCGTGCAGCGCTGATCTTTGTAGTGACCATCCCGCTGCTGAGCGTGGTGGTGTTCGGCATCATGGCTGCTACCCGGCCCCTGTACAAGACGGTACAGAATCGCCTTGACTGGGTGCTGGGCCTGACCCGCGAAAACCTGACCGGCGTGCGCGTGGTGCGCGCCTTTGATAAGGAAAAGAGCGAGGTAGAGCGCTTTGAGAATGCCAACGACCTGCTGACCAAGATGCAGCTCCATGTAGGCCATATCTCTGCCCTGATGAATCCGCTGACCTATGTGCTCATCAACATTGCCATTGTGGCACTGCTATATGTGGGCAGCATTGAGATCAATGTGGGTGGCATGGCTTCCGGCGACGTGATTGCGCTGGTGAACTACATGAACCAGATCCTTGTGGAGCTGGTCAAGCTGGCAAACCTGATTGTGCAGGTGAGCAAGGCGCTGGCCTGCGCAGGCCGCGTGCAGGCTGTGCTGGACACCACGCCCGGCATGGCCTTCCCGGAAAAGCTTCTGGGCGAGGTGCCCGCCGAAAAATCCGGCGATGCCGTGCGCTTTGAGCACGTAAGCCTGACCTATGCGGGTGCCGGTGCACCCAGCCTTTCCGACATCAGCTTCACTGCAAAGCGCGGCCAGACCATTGGTGTCATCGGCGGTACCGGCAGCGGCAAATCCAGCCTTGTCAACCTGATTCCCCGCTTCTACGATGCCACCGAGGGCACGGTGGAGATCATGGGCCGCGATGCCCGGAACTATCCCCGCGAAGAACTGCGCGGCAAGGCAGCCATGGTCATGCAGAAGGCCCAGCTCTTTGGCGGCACCATCCGCTCCAACCTGCTGTGGGGCAACAAGAATGCCACCGATGCGGACCTGTGGGCCGCACTGGAAACAGCACAGGCTGCGGAGTTCGTCAAAGCCAAGCCCCTTGGGCTGGACGAGCCTGTGGAGCAGGGCGGTCGCAATCTGTCCGGCGGACAGAAGCAGCGCCTGACCATCGCCCGCGCCCTTGTGGGTAAGCCGGAAATTCTGATCCTTGACGACAGCGCCAGCGCACTGGACTACGCCACCGATGCCGCCCTGCGCAAGGCACTGGCTGCTCTGCCCGGCAGCCTGACCGTGTTCATCGTGAGCCAGCGCGCCGCCAGCCTGCAGCACGCGGATCAAATTCTGGTGCTGGACGACGGCCATCTGGTGGGCATCGGCAACCACGACCAGCTGCGCCAGACCTGCCCCGTCTACGAGGAGATCTACGAGAGCCAGTTCAAGAAAGGGGATGCGCAGAAATGAGTGCAAAAGCAAAAACAAAGCTGACCCCGCAGCAGCGCAAGGCCACCTTGACCCGTGTTCTGGGCAAAATCAAATCTTATTCCCTGTTTGTGGTGTGCAGCCTTGTGGTGGCCGCTGTGAGCGTGGGCGCACAGCTGTATATCCCCATCCTCTGCGGCAGCGCCATTGATCTAATGCTGGGCAAGGGTGCCGTAGATTTTGGCGGTGTGATGCGCATTATCATCGAGGTGTTGGTGGTTGCCGGTGTGGCCGCTCTTGCGCAGTGGCTGCTGAGCGTGTGCAACAACCGCATCACATTCCTTGTCAGCCGCGACCTGCGCAACGAAGCCCTGCGCAAAATTCAGACCCTGCCGCTTTCCTACCTCGACAGCCATCCCTCCGGCGATATCGTCAGCCGCATGGTGGCCGATGTGGATACCTTTGCGGACGGCCTGCTGATGGGCTTTACACAGCTGTTCAGCGGCGTTCTGACCATCCTCGGCACCCTGCTGTTCATGCTCAGCGAGAATGTGCCCATCACGCTGGTGGTGGTGTGCATCACCCCGCTGAGCCTTGTGGTGGCGGGCTTTCTGGCAAAGCGCAGTTACGGCTACTTCCAGAGCCAGAGCACCGTTCGCGGCAAGCAGACCGCGCTGGTCAACGAGATGATCGAGGGCCAGAAGGTGGTGCAGGCCTTCGGCCACGAGGCCGAGAGCCTTACCGCCTTTGACGAGGTGAATGGCCGTCTGCAGGACGTGAGCCTGAAGGCCATCTTCTTCTCCAGCCTGACCAACCCCGCCACCCGCTTTGTGAACAACATCGTGTACGCGGGCGTGGGTCTTGTGGGTGCGCTGTACGCCGTACGCGGCGGCATCACCATCGGTCAGCTGAGCGTCTTTTTAAGCTACGCCAACCAGTATACAAAGCCCTTCAACGAGATCTCGGGCGTGGTCACCGAGCTGCAAAATGCACTGGCCTGCGCCGCCCGGGTGTTTGAACTGCTGGACGCCGAGGATCAGGTGCCGGAAGCCGAAAACGCCGCCGCCCTGCAGCCGGACGGCCATGTGCAGCTGCAGGATGTTTCTTTCCGCTACCTGCCCGACCGTCCGCTCATCGAGGGGCTCTCGCTGGACGTACAGCCCGGTCAGCGCATCGCCATCGTAGGCCCTACCGGCTGCGGCAAGACCACCCTCATCAACCTGCTCATGCGGTTCTATGATGTGAACGGCGGCAGCATCAAGGTTTCCGGCACCGACATCCGGGATGTGACCCGTGCTTCCCTGCGTGGCAGCTACGGCATGGTATTGCAGGACACTTGGCTGCGCGCCGGTACGGTGCGGGAGAACATCGCCTACGGCAAACCGGACGCCACCATGGACGAGGTGATCGCCGCCGCCAAGGCTGCCCACGCCCACAGCTTTATCCGCCGCCTGCCCGAGGGCTACGACACCGTCATTGCAGAGGACGGCGGCAACATCAGTCAGGGACAAAAGCAGCTGCTCTGCATCGCCCGCGTAATGCTCTGCCTGCCGCCCATGCTGATCCTGGACGAAGCCACCTCCTCCATTGATACCCGCACCGAGGTGCGCATCCAGAAGGCTTTTGCCCGCATGATGCAGGGGCGCACCAGCTTTATTGTGGCGCACCGCCTTTCCACCATCCGGGAAGCAGACGTCATCCTTGTCATGAAGGACGGCCACATCGTGGAGCAGGGCAACCACGACCAACTGCTGGCACAGGGCGGCTTCTACGCCAAACTCTACAACAGCCAGTTCGAGGGTGTGCAGACCTGAGTACCCCTCATAACATTAACAAAAAGGAGAGATGCGGCGCATCTCTCCTTTTTGTTATCATTTATTCTCCGGTTCCTGCACGATAGGCTCTGCCGGCGGCGGGGTGAGGGTGGAATGCGCCACCACAAAGGCCGCAGCATTTGCCCGGGCAAGGCGCTGGCGCACCTTGCGGCTGTCGTTCGCCGGGAAGGTGCGCTCCCCGTCCAGCTTCTCGTTCCAGTTGGCAAGGGCGGCATTCACCTCGGCTTCGGTGGGCTGCAAGCCCTCCCGCTCAGCCACCAGCATAAGCCCCAGCCAGCTGCGCAGCTTGCGCTCCGCCTGCTGGTGCAGCCACTGCCGGAACTGTTCCACCGTCTGCCCGCGTACCGCCAAGAACCGGTCAAAGTTGATGCCGTTTGCCTGCAGGCTCAGATTGAACTGTCGCTGCTCGGCAAAGTAGTTGCCCGCTTCCAGCCGCTTGGGCACAAAGCCGGTCACCTCATCGCCCAACTGCCAGACCAGCTCCTTCTCTGCCCTGTCTTTAGCCTGTGCGCAGCGCTTTGCGTAGAGCTCCCGGGTCACCCGGTCGCGCAGCGCAGCCTTGCCTGTGGCATCGGCGGCGCGCTCTTCGTCACCATAATTGCGGTTGATCTCCAGTTCAATGGTCAACCGGCGCAGCGGGTGGGGTTCGATGGCTTGCACAAAGCCGGTGTCCCGTCCCAGCTCCAGCGGCGGCAGGGCGTAGAACTGCGCGCCCGCCCGGAAGCCCTCGGCCTTATTGACCGCCAGCAGCTCAAAATCCGGGTCGGTCACCGGTACAATCTGCTGTTCCTGCACCAACTGCCGGTAAAGAGGATCAAAGCCCTCCAGAATGGTGCGGTTCACCGCTGCCGTCAGCAGTTCTTCCTCGTTCTGCGGGGCATCCGGGGCAGCCTGCTCCTTTGCCAGCGCAGCGGCCAGCTCCTCTGCGCTTGCCGTGAATACCAACCGGCAGTCCCCCGGCTCAGCCATGCCGAAATGTTCCAGTTTCATGCGGCGTCCCTCCTTCTCAACGGTTCATGATGCCGACCATCAGCACCAGCAGCGCCACACCGATGCCGACGTACAGCAGCTCGGCACCCAGCACGGACTTGTCGCCCTCCACGAACATCTTCTCCGGTGCATCGGGATCGTAGTATAGGGTGACCACGCTGCCCTCGGCAAAGGACTTGCCCTTGGCGGGCTTGGGGTACTGCAGCCGGTGGCTGCCGCCTGCGGTGGTAAACTCCAGCACATAGGCAGCGCCGTCCCGGCTCTGCACCGTGCCACTTACCGTGGCCTGCACGCAGACGCCCTTGGTGCGTAGCTGCTGCCGCGCACGCACGCTGCGCAGCGCCATGTAAAACATGATCAGTGCACCCACCAGAAAGATGATTCCGTTTGCCATATGCATTCCCTCGTTTTTATCATTGTACGGGAAGCGCCCCGCCGCGTAGTTTTTATTGTACCACACTTTAATGAATTTTTCGCCCCACAGCCGCTGTACGGAAGATCGGAAGAGCGTCGTGTAGGGAAAGAGTGTA
>ENA-OVGI01001288-OVGI01001288.1-human-gut-metagenome-genome-assembly--contig:-NODE-1288-length-12949-cov-35.539864_pt1 | contig 12949 bp, 7 predicted proteins | sample MGYA00237771_ERZ505421 | MGnify/ENA primary metagenome ERZ505421 (study PRJEB26158, sample SAMN06016378) | human gut metagenome | biome: human gut; feature: ankylosing spondylitis patient; material... | reverse complement strand
TACGAAGATGGGCGACTATATTGTGGCTTATGCGCTGCCGGATGATGTGAAGTAACCATAATGCCCGGAGAGATCCGGGCATATTTCCGAATACGGTCTTTTTATACCGTAAACCCTAACATCATCCCCGTATCTTCATGCTCCAGCAGATGGCAGTGCGCCATATAAGCATGTTCTTTCGGTGCGTTGTGATTAAACTTCACAAGCACTTCACTGACATTGCCTTCTACCTTAACGGTATCTTTCCAGCCTGCGCGATGAGTCGCTGGCGGTTTGCCATTTTCTGACAAGATACGGAACTGCGTGCCGTGAATATGGAACGGATGCAGCATCATGTCGCCCACGCCAGAGATAACCCAACGTTCGTACTGCCCTTTCGCCGCCGCAAACATCGGCTTATTCATATCAAACGCCTGACCGTTGATTTTATTGGCATGGTGGAAATCGAACTTCCCGCCGTGGTTCATATGATTCATATTGCCGTGCCCCATATGGCCCATCATCTGGCTGTGATCCATCCCGGCCATCGCCTGATCGCCATATTTCTCCATCAGCATCTGCATCCCCATCATATCGAGCATCGGGTCCATAGAGAGTTGCAGCTTACGTACCGTCAGCCCTTCCAGCGAAGGTAATGCTGGCAGGCTACTTAATGTGTCTGGCAAAGCACCAGAGGCACTAATGGCAATCGGCTGAATCCGCATTACCGGATGCGGCTTATCAAAAGGCGCAATCGCCATTCCCATCTGGCTGACCGGCAGCGTCACCAGGTCAAAGGGGTTGTTGTCGTTAACCTCCACCAGCACTTCAAAACGCTCGCCCATCAGCACCGGCAGCTCGCTCACCTTCACCGGTTCAGGTAGTAGACCACCGTCGCTGGCAATCACATACAGCGGGCGATTGTCGCTGGTGGCGAAATTGAGCGAGCGGGCATTACAGCCATTGAGCAAACGCAGGCGCAGCCAACCACGCGGGGCAGCGTGTTGTGGGTAGATTGCACCGTTGGTCAGCAACGTATCGCCAAACCAGCCCACGGCGGCGGTCATCACATCCAGTTGATAATCAATCTGCCCGTCAGCGCTAAATTTCTTATCCTGAACGATCACCGGAACATCATCGATACCCCACTGTTTTGGCAGCATTAATTTCAGGATCTCGTCATCTTCAATCACCACCAGACCAGCCAGCCCCATCGCCACCTGTCGCCCGGTCTTGCCATGTTGATGTGGATGGAACCAGCAGGTAGCGGCAGGTTGATCAACGTTCAACGTCACCGAGCGCTTGCCACCTGGCGGAATAATTCCCTGCGGGCCGCCGTCGACTTCACCCGGTACTTCCAGCCCGTGCCAGTGCAACGTCGTCTCTTCCGTCAGTTGGTTATAGATATCAACCGTTACCGCTTTGCCGCGCTGTAATTTCACCGCCGGCCCCAGCAGATTGCCGTTATAGCCCCAGGTAGTTGCGGTTTTCCCGCCAAAGGTGGACTGGCCTGCGCCAATAGTTAACTGAATGCGATTACGGGCATCGGTCGTGAGCAAATCAGGGATCGGTAACGTTGGGCGTTCCGCCGCAAATACTGCGCGGCTCCACAGCGGTAAAGCCGAAGCCACGCCCAGCGCGACGGAATATTTTAAGAAATCACGACGTTGCATAGTTATTTCCTTATTCTTAAGCAGGCGAAACAAAATCAAACGTTGAGCATAGTCCTTCCCCTTACGGGAAGGTCAAGCCGCAGACACAATTTAATCGACAATAATGGTCGTCGCCTCGCTCGCAGTGTGCTAACGTTTATCTTCTTTAAGCCCCTGGTAGAAGCAATGAAGACGTTTTTCAGAACAGTGTTATTCGGCAGCCTGATGGCCGTCTGCGCAAACAGTTACGCGCTCAGCGAGTCTGAAGCCGAAGATATGGCCGATTTAACGGCAGTTTTTGTCTTTCTGAAGAACGATTGTGGTTACCAGAACTTACCTAACGGGCAAATTCGTCGCGCACTGGTCTTTTTCGCCCAGCAAAACCAGTGGGATCTCAGTAATTACGACACCTTCGACATGAAAGCTCTCGGTGAAGACAGCTACCGCGATCTCAGCGGCATTGGCATTCCCGTCGCTAAAAAGTGCAAAGCCCTGGCTCGCGATTCCTTAAGCCTGCTTGCCTACGTCAAATAATCCCTGATACCTTTTTGTAGAAATATTGACCGTGCATCCGCGGTCAATGTTAGCTATTATGTTGCGCCCTTTTTTTACGGGTGTTAACAAAGGAGGTATCAACCCATGGCCGAAAAAAAACAGTGGCATGAAACGCTACACGACCAGTTTGGGCAGTACTTTGCGGTAGATAACGTTCTGTATCATGAAAAGACCGATCACCAGGATCTGATCATTTTTGAGAACGCTGCATTTGGCCGCGTAATGGCGCTGGATGGCGTAGTACAAACCACCGAGCGCGACGAGTTTATCTATCATGAGATGATGACCCATGTTCCGCTACTGGCCCACGGTCACGCGAAACATGTGCTGATTATCGGCGGCGGCGACGGTGCCATGCTGCGTGAAGTGACCCGACATAAAAACGTTGAGTCAATCACGATGGTGGAAATCGATGCGAGTGTCGTGTCGTTCTGCCGTCAGTATCTACCCAACCATAACGCTGGTAGCTACGACGATCCGCGCTTTAAACTGGTGATCGACGATGGCGTCAATTTCGTTAATCAAACCAACCAGACTTTTGATGTCATTATCTCCGACTGCACCGATCCTATCGGTCCCGGCGAAAGTCTGTTCACCTCAGCATTTTATGAAGGTTGTAAACGCTGCCTGAATCCTGGCGGTATCTTCGTCGCACAAAACGGCGTCTGCTTTTTACAGCAGGAAGAGGCTATCGACAGTCATCGCAAACTCAGCCATTACTTCAGCGACGTTGGCTTTTATCAGGCGGCGATCCCGACCTATTACGGCGGCATCATGACCTTTGCATGGGCGACAGATAACGATGCCTTACGCCATCTCTCAACCGAAATTATTCAGGCGCGTTTTCTCGCTTCTGGCCTGAAATGCCGTTATTACAATCCGGCAATCCATACGGCAGCTTTTGCCTTACCTCAGTATCTGCAAGACGCACTGGCTTCACAGCCGTCCTAAGGAGAAGATAAGAAATTGAAAAAACTGAAACTGCATGGCTTTAATAATCTGACCAAAAGTCTGAGTTTTTGTATTTACGATATCTGCTACGCCAAAACTGCCGAAGAACGCGACGGTTATATTGCTTATATCGATGAACTCTATAATGCCAACCGTCTGACCGAAATCTTGTCAGAAACCTGTTCCATTATCGGGGCCAATATTCTTAACATCGCCCGCCAGGATTACGAACCACAGGGTGCCAGCGTCACTATTCTGGTGAGTGAAGAACCGGTTGACCCGAAACTCATCGACAAAACAGAACACCCCGGCCCACTGCCAGAAACGGTCGTTGCCCATCTCGATAAAAGTCATATTTGCGTACATACCTACCCGGAAAGTCATCCTGAAGGCGGTTTATGTACCTTCCGCGCCGATATTGAAGTCTCTACCTGCGGCGTGATTTCTCCGCTGAAGGCGCTGAATTACCTGATCCACCAGCTTGAGTCCGATATCGTAACCATTGATTATCGCGTGCGCGGTTTTACTCGCGACATTAACGGTATGAAGCACTTTATCGACCATGAGATTAATTCGATTCAGAACTTTATGTCTGACGATATGAAGGCGCTGTATGACATGGTGGATGTGAACGTCTATCAGGAAAATATCTTCCATACCAAGATGTTGCTTAAAGAGTTCGACCTTAAGCACTACATGTTCCACACCAAACCGGAAGATTTAACCGACAGCGAGCGCCAGGAAATTACCGCTGCGCTGTGGAAAGAAATGCGCGAGATTTATTACGGGCGCAATATGCCCGCTGTTTAACGGCTCTGGCGGAGCTCGCGGGCTCCGCCAGATTTATTTACTTTTGCTGCACGAAATTACGATAAGCAGCCACCACCTGCAGAAAATCCTCAACGCCGCATAGCGACAGGCTTTCTTCGTCGTAGTAGTTCATCCCCTCTTCCATTTCATCGCCAGCGAATTCCAGTTGATTGGCGCGAACCATCACTTCTTCGCCGTCCATCCATAGCGTGTACTCATGCCCTGCCCGCTGCCAGGAACGTTCGCTACCTTTGAGCGTGCGCGCGGCGTCTTCTACTTCATCAAGCAAGGCCAGGTTTTCTTTCACCTCTTCGTTAAACCAGTGCCCGACCACTTCATGCCCCATGGACATACGCACCTTTACCACTCCGGTAATATCACGCAGAAATTCGTAATCCATAGTGTGTTCCTCTGCTCCCGGCAATGCGCCATTACTGCATTGCACCTTAGGTTTAATTATCGCAGCACTATGCAAGATTAAAAGGTGGAAAAGAATAAGGAATAAAAATAAACCCCCTTTCCTTGAGCAGAAAGGGGGTTTAAAGAAGTGTTACTTGTCAGGTATTCAGGAGAACACCTGAGCTATTTTCAGGCTGTTACACCGCAGTCTGGAAAATCACCCCGTCCGCTTTTTCGGTGTACTGAGAAAGCTGGTTGAAGTTCAGGTAACGGTAAGTATCAACGGCAGTTTTATCCACCTGTGCCACGTAGGTCTGGTACTCTTCCGGCGTCGGCAGTTTGCCAATCAGCGCCGCAACAGCCGCCAGTTCCGCAGAAGCCAGGAAGACATTCGCGCCAGTCCCCAGACGGTTCGGGAAGTTACGGGTAGAGGTGGAAACCACCGTCGCACCGTCTGCTACACGCGCCTGGTTACCCATACACAGGGAACAGCCAGGGATCTCGATACGCGCACCACTCTTACCGAAGACGCTGTAGTAGCCTTCTTCCGTCAGTTGCGCGGCGTCCATACGGGTTGGCGGTGCCACCCACAGGCGGGTCGGCAACTGGCCTTTATGCGCATCCAGCAGTTTACCCGCAGCACGGAAGTGACCGATGTTGGTCATGCAGGAACCGATAAACACTTCGTCGATCTTCTCACCCTGTACCGCAGACAGCGGACGTGCGTCATCCGGATCGTTCGGAGCACACAGGATTGGCTCTTTAATATCCGCCAGATCGATGTCGATCACTGCCGCGTATTCCGCATCTGCATCGGCTTCCAGCAGCTCAGGATTCGCCAGCCATTTTTCCATGCCCTGAATACGGCGTTCCAGGGTACGACGATCGCCGTAACCTTCGGCAATCATCCACTTCAGCAGGACGATGTTAGAGTTCAGGTATTCAATGATCGGTTCTTTGTTCAGCTTAATGGTACAACCGGCAGCAGAACGCTCGGCGGACGCATCGGTCAGCTCAAAGGCCTGCTCAACTTTCAGATCCGGCAGACCTTCAATTTCCAGAATGCGACCTGAGAAGATGTTTTTCTTGCCTTTCTTCTCAACGGTCAGCAGACCTTGTTTGATCGCATACAGCGGAATAGCGTGTACCAGATCGCGCAGGGTGATGCCCGGCTGCATTTTGCCTTTGAAGCGCACCAGAACGGATTCCGGCATATCCAGCGGCATGACGCCTGTTGCGGCTGCAAATGCCACCAGACCAGAACCCGCCGGGAAAGAGATACCGATCGGGAAACGGGTATGGGAGTCACCACCGGTACCGACGGTATCCGGCAGCAGCATACGGTTCAGCCAGGAGTGGATTACGCCGTCACCCGGACGCAGCGACACACCACCACGGTTCATAATGAAGTCCGGCAGCGTGTGGTGCGTGTTCACGTCAACTGGCTTCGGATACGCCGCGGTGTGGCAGAAAGACTGCATCACCAGGTCAGCCGAGAAGCCCAGGCACGCCAGGTCTTTCAGTTCATCACGGGTCATCGGGCCGGTGGTGTCCTGTGAACCTACAGAAGTCATTTTCGGTTCGCAGTACGCGCCCGGACGAATGCCTTTCACGCCGCAGGCACGACCTACCATTTTCTGCGCCAGCGAGAAGCCGCGGTCGCTCTCAGCGACATCTTTCGCCTGACGGAACACATCGCTGTGCGGCAGACCAAGTGCTTCACGCGCTTTGGTGGTCAGGCCACGCCCGATAATCAGCGGAATACGACCACCGGCACGCACTTCATCAATCAGCACGTCGGTTTTCAGCTCGAAGGTCGCCAGCAGTTCGCCGGTTTCGTGGTTACGCACTTCACCTTTGTACGGGTAAACGTCAATTACGTCACCCATGTTCAGGTTAGAGACGTCCACTTCAATTGGCAGTGCACCCGCATCTTCCATCGTGTTAAAGAAGATGGGTGCAATTTTACCGCCGAGGCACAAACCACCGCCGCGTTTGTTCGGCACATGTGGAATATCATCGCCCATAAACCACAGAACGGAGTTCGTGGCGGATTTACGCGATGAACCCGTACCCACAACGTCACCGACGTACGCCAGCGGAAAACCTTTCTGTTGCAGAGCTTCAATCTGTTTGATCGGACCAACAACACCTGGCTGGTCTGGCTCAATACCTTCACGGGCGTTTTTCAGCATCGCCAGCGCGTGCAGTGGGATATCCGGGCGTGACCACGCATCCGGTGCCGGAGAGAGGTCATCGGTGTTGGTTTCGCCAGTGACTTTAAAGACGGTAACGGTCAGTTTTTCAGCCAGCGCCGGGCGATTCAGGAACCATTCGGCATCCGCCCAGGACTGCATTACCTGCTTAGCATATTCATTGCCTGCTTTGGCTTTCTCTTCTACGTCATAGAAGTTATCGAACATCAGCAGTGTGTGAGAAAGTGCTTTGGCAGCAATCGGTGCCAGTTTGGCATCATCCAGCGCGTCGATCAGCGGATGAATGTTGTAACCACCCTGCATGGTGCCCAGCAGTTCGATAGCTTTTTCCGGAGTCAGCAGAGGGGATTTGGCTTCGCCTTTAGCAATAGCAGCCAGGAAGCCTGCTTTTACATAGGCGGCTTCATCGACGCCTGGGGGAACACGGTTGGTTAACAGATCTAACAGGAATTCTTCTTCGCCCGCGGGCGGGTTTTTCAGCAGCTCTACAAGTGCGGCCATTTGGTTTGCATCCAGGGGTTTGGGCGCAATCCCCTCAGCGGCACGCTCAACTACGTGCTTACGGTATTCTTCTAGCACGACGGTTCTCCTCGCTCTCATTGTCATAGTGCGGCAGGCGATTCTCTTCACGCTCCTGTGAGACAGCAGTTTGTAGGGTAAATGCCCAGTACCGCAACGGGCAGAATAGCAGGATTTTGACGATGTGTTAATCCGTTTACAAAAAAGCAACATAAAAAAGTGGCTGAATCGTTAAGGATGGTCTAGAGATTGTTTCCCTCCGTAAAAACTTCGTTAATTCGCATGGTGATAATCACCTTTCTCAACGAATCCCAAGATTAGTCAAAATTTAAACTACCGCCTCTTTATACTCGGATTCTCAGCACCTGCGGGTGGCAGTTCGCCGACCATTGCGATTTCCTTGAGATCCGAATTATGAAAATGACTTTGCCGTTTAAACCCCATGTGCTGGCGCTAATTTGCAGTGCCGGGCTTTGTGCCGCCTCTGCCGGGCTATATATAAAAAGCCGCACAGTGGAAGCGCCTGTGGAAGCGCAATCGACACAACTGACTGTGTCTGACGCTGCCGCGGTTACGCTTCCTGCAACGGTTTCCGCGCCTCCCGTAACACCCGCCGTCGTCAAATCCGCATTCAACACTGCACAAATAGATCAATGGGTTGCGCCTGTCGCGCTGTACCCCGATTCTCTGCTTTCACAAGTGTTAATGGCATCAACCTATCCGGCAAACGTTGCTCAAGCAGTGCAATGGTCGCACGATAATCCACTTAAACAAGGCGATGCTGCTATTCAGGCGGTATCTGACCAGCCGTGGGATGCAAGCGTCAAATCACTGGTAGCCTTTCCACAGTTGATGGCGTTGATGGGCGAAAACCCGCAATGGGTGCAAAACCTGGGCGATGCTTTTCTGGCGCAGCCGCAGGACGTGATGGACTCGGTACAGCGATTGCGGCAACTGGCGCAACAAACCGGCTCGCTGAAGTCATCAACCGAACAGAAAGTTATTACCACAACGAAGAAAACTGTACCGGTAACACAGACAGTCACGGCTCCCGTCATACCATCCAATACCGTTTTAACTGCCAACCACGTCATTACAGAGCCGGCAACAACCGTCATTTCTATTGAGCCCGCCAATCCTGATGTGGTCTATATTCCCAACTACAACCCAACCGTGGTTTACGGGAACTGGGCCAATACTGCGTATCCGCCGGTTTATCTGCCACCACCAGCCGGAGAACCGTTTGTTGACAGCTTTGTGCGCGGATTCGGCTATAGCATGGGCGTTGCTACCACGTACGCGCTATTCAGCAGCATCGACTGGGATGACGACGATCATGACCATCATCATCATGACGATGATGATTATCATCACCACGATGGCGGTCATCGTGACGGTAATGGCTGGCAACACAACGGCGACAACATCAATATCGACGTCAATAATTTCAACCGTATCACCGGTGAGCATCTTACTGATAAGAATATGGCATGGCGGCACAATCCAAACTACCGTGATGGTGTGCCCTATCATGATCAGGATATGGCAAAGCGGTTTCATCAAACCGATGTCAACGGCGGCATGAGCGCCACGCAGTTACCTGCTCCAACACGCGACAGCCAGCGTCAGGCGGCAGCAAGTCAGTTTCAGCAACGAACACACGCCGCCCCCGTCATTACGCGAGATACCCAACGTCAGGCAGCGGCACAGCGGTTTAATGAAGCTGAACACTATGGGAGCTATGACGACTTCCGCGACTTCAGCCGTCGCCAACCACTGACCCAGCAACAAAAGGACGCCGCTCGTCAGCGTTATCAGTCGGCCTCTCCTGAGCAGCGCCAGGCAGTCCGCGAGAAAATGCAGACTAACCCGCAGAACCAGCAGCGAAGAGAGGCAGCGCGTGAGCGTATTCAGTCCGCCTCGCCTGAGCAGCGCCAGGTGTTTAAGGAAAAAGTACAGCAGCGCCCACTGAACCAACAGCAACGTGATAACGCCCGCCAGCGTGTTCAATCAGCATCACCTGAGCAACGTCAGGTTTTTCGGGAGAAAGTTCAGGAGAGCCGCCCACAACGTCTAAACGACAGTGACCATACTGTCAGGCTGAATAACGAGCAACGGTCAGCAGTACGCGAACGTCTCTCTGAGCGCGGAGCAAGGCGACTGGAAAGGTAAATTACAGACGTAAAAAAAGCGGCGTGGTTAGCCGCTTTTTTAATTGCCGGATGTTCCGGCAAACGAACAATTACTTCTTCTTCGCTTTCGGGTTCGGCAGGTCGGTAATGCTACCTTCGAACACTTCTGCCGCCAGGCCCACAGACTCGTGCAGAGTCGGGTGCGCATGGATGGTCAGTGCGATGTCTTCAGCATCACAACCCATTTCGATTGCCAGGCCGATTTCACCCAGCAGCTCGCCGCCGTTAGTACCGACAATCGCACCACCGATCACACGGTGAGATTCTTTGTCGAAAATCAGCTTGGTCATACCGTCTGCGCAGTCGGAAGCGATCGCACGACCAGAAGCAGCCCACGGGAAGGTGGCAGTTTCATAGCTGATGCCTTTCTCTTTCGCTTCTTTCTCGGTCAGACCCACCCATGCAACTTCTGGTTCGGTATAGGCGATGGACGGGATAACTTTCGGATCGAAGTAGTGTTTCTTACCGGCGATAACTTCAGCGGCAACGTGACCTTCGTGAACACCTTTGTGTGCCAGCATCGGCTGACCGACGATATCGCCGATAGCAAAGATGTGCGGTACGTTGGTACGCAGCTGTTTGTCAACGCGGATGAAACCACGGTCGTCCACTTCCACGCCAGCTTTGCCTGCGTCGAGGTTTTTACCGTTCGGCACACGACCAATCGCTACCAGCACGGCGTCGTAACGCTGCGGTTCAGCGGGTGCTTTTTTGCCTTCCATCGTCACATAAATGCCGTCTTCTTTCGCTTCAACGGCGGTAACTTTGGTTTCCAGCATCAGGTTGAATTTCTTGCTGATACGCTTGGTGAAGACTTTAACGATGTCTTTGTCAGCTGCCGGGATAACCTGGTCGAACATTTCAACCACATCAATCTGTGAACCCAGCGCGTGGTATACGGTCCCCATTTCCAGACCGATGATACCGCCACCCATTACCAGCAGGCGTTCTGGTACTTCTTTCAGTTCCAGCGCGTCAGTGGAGTCCCAGATACGCGGATCTTCATGCGGAATAAACGGCAGTTGGATCGGGCGAGAACCCGCTGCAATGATCGCGTTGTCGAAGTTGATCACGGTTTTGCCGTTCTCACCTTCAACTTCCAGGGTGTTAGCCCCGGTGAATTTACCCAGACCGTTGACCACTTTGACTTTGCGGCCTTTTGCCATACCAGCCAGACCACCGGTCAGCTGATTGATCACTTTCTCTTTCCAGGTACGAATCTTGTCGATATCGGTTTTCGGTTCGCCGAAGACGATACCGTGTTCAGCCAGCGCTTTGGCTTCTTCGATGACTTTTGCTACGTGCAGCAGTGCTTTAGAAGGGATACAGCCGACGTTCAGGCAAACACCGCCAAGGGTGTTGTAACGTTCTACGATTACGGTTTCCAGACCTAAATCAGCGCAACGGAAGGCAGCGGAGTAACCTGCGGGGCCTGCCCCAAGTACCACGACCTGAGTTTTGATTTCAGTACTCATCATGACCTCTATATATTTATCTCCGGCGGTCATACCCGTCGTCTTTCAGGCCGCAGCGGCGTTAGCTTCACGCCCTCACCCCAGTCACTTACTTATGTAAGCTCCTGGGGATTCTGGCGCTTGCTACCTTGCTGCACCCAGAAATCCATAGGGTATGTGAAGTAATACCCTAACCACCACCGGGTCGTTCTATCCGTCGGTATTTTACAAAATTGTTAACAATTTTTAAACAACAAACGGCAACCGATTTGTCTATTCGCTAATAACCTCAATACATTCATGAGATTACCAGAAAAAAGCCGGCCGTTGGGCCGGCTCTTTTACTTACATCACCAGACGGCGAATGTCAGACAGCGTGTTGTTAATGATGGTAATGAAACGGGCACCATCAGCACCGTCGATCACGCGGTGGTCGAAGGAGAGAGAAATCGGCAGCATCAGACGCGGCACGAACTCTTTACCATTCCACACCGGCTCCATCGCGGACTTGGAAACGCCGAGGATAGCCACTTCCGGCGCGTTCACAATCGGCGCGAAGTGGGTAGTACCCAGGCCGCCGATGCTGGAGATGGTGAAGCAACCGCCCTGCATTTCGCCCGCAGTCAGCTTACCGTCACGCGCTTTCTTAGAAATAGTCATCAGCTCGCGAGACAGCTCGATGATGCCTTTCTTGTTGACGTCTTTGAATACCGGAACAACCAGACCGTTCGGGGTATCCACCGCCACACCGATGTTGATGTATTTCTTCAGGGTCAGACGCTGACCGTCTTCCGACAGCGAACTGTTGAAGCGAGGCATCTGCTCAAGAGCTGCAGCAACGGCTTTCATGATGAAGACAACTGGGGTTATCTTCACATCCAGCTTACGTTTCGCCGCTTCTTCGTTCTGCTGTTTACGGAACGCTTCCAGCTCGGTGATATCGGTTTTGTCGAAGTGGGTAACATGCGGGATCATCACCCAGTTACGGCTCAGGTTCGCACCAGAAATTTTCTGGATACGGCCCAGTTCCACTTCTTCGATTTCACCAAACTTGCTGAAGTCCACCTTCGGCCACGGCAGCATGCCTGGGATACCGCCGCCAGTCGCCGCCGGAGCTGCTTCTGCACGTTTGATAGCTTCTTTCACGTAAGCCTGAACGTCTTCGCGCAGGATACGACCTTTACGGCCAGTGCCCTTCACTTTCGCCAGGTTAACGCCAAACTCGCGTGCCAGACGGCGGATCAGCGGAGTCGCGTGAACGTAAGCGTCGTTTTCTGCAAATTCAGATTTGCCTTCCGCTTTCGCAGCCGGTGCTGCTGCCGGAGCTTCAGCTTTTGCTGCCGGAGCCGGCGCTGCCGCTTCCTGTTTCGCAGGAGCTGCCGCAGGCGCTGCGCCTTCAACTTCGAAGATCATAATCAGCGAGCCAGTTTTCACTTTATCGCCAACGTTGACTTTCAGTTCCTTCACGACGCCTGCAAACGGAGCCGGGACTTCCATAGAAGCTTTATCGCCTTCTACGGTGATCAGTGACTGTTCAGCGGCAACTTTGTCGCCCACTTTCACCATCACTTCGGTCACTTCAACTTCGTCACCGCCGATATCCGGAACGTTAACTTCTTTCACGCCAGCTGCTGATGCAGGGGCCGCTGCCGGAGCTGCTTCCTGTTTAGCCGCCGGACCTGCCGCGCCTGCTTCACCCGCGACTTCGAAGACCATAATCAGCGAGCCGGTAGACACTTTGTCACCCACGTTCACTTTGATCTCTTTCACGGTGCCAGCAAACGGAGCCGGAACTTCCATAGAAGCTTTATCGCCTTCTACGGTGATCAGCGACTGTTCAGCTTCAACTTTATCGCCAACTTTCACCAGGATTTCGGTCACTTCAACTTCGTCGCTGCCGATATCCGGAACGTTAACGTCTTTTGCCGCCGCAGCCGCTGGTGCTGCTGCCGGAGCTGCTTCTTTCTTCTCTTCTGCCTGAGCAGGTGCAGCGTCTGCTGCACCGTCGGCGGAATCGAAAATCATAATCAGTGCGCCGGTCTGGGTTTTATCGCCAACAGAGACTTTGATCTCTTTAACGATACCCGCCTGCGGAGATGGTACTTCCATAGAGGCTTTGTCGCCTTCTACGGTGATCAGCGACTGTTCGGCTTCAACTTTGTCGCCCACTTTGACCAGGATCTCGGTGATTTCAACTTCATCAGCCCCGATGTCCGGTACTT
>ENA-OVGI01001282-OVGI01001282.1-human-gut-metagenome-genome-assembly--contig:-NODE-1282-length-13016-cov-3.485688_pt1 | contig 13016 bp, 9 predicted proteins | sample MGYA00237771_ERZ505421 | MGnify/ENA primary metagenome ERZ505421 (study PRJEB26158, sample SAMN06016378) | human gut metagenome | biome: human gut; feature: ankylosing spondylitis patient; material... | reverse complement strand
TCCAACGGACTAGCCTGTTCGAACTCACGGTTGGTCTGTTTCAATATATTTTCATCTTCATCATTCAGCCAATAACGTTCCCCTTTATAAATCGCCTCCATTGCTTGAGCATACAGCTGTTTGTAATTGATGGTAACGTTCGTTTGAATAGGAGCCGTCACCTCGATACAAATGAAACGGCGGCTACCACTGGGATCGGTAAGCAAATCTTTCTGATTGCTGGTTCCGATAAAAGAAGCATAACGCCTCATTTCCCGAATCGTATTACCGTAAGGCTTACGCAAATTCGCAACAGGCTTCTGCAACAAATGCTTCAGGAATCCCTGCTGACTGACATTAATCTGATCGAACTCATCAATATTAATCAGGAAAAAGCGTCCCAGATAACGTTCCGCCTCCTGCTTACTCTTAAAATCAATACTGTCCGTATAGCCGAAACGAAGTTCCGGCGGCAGGATAATGCGACAAAATGTAGACTTGCGATACCCTTGCGAACCGACCAGCAAAGGCGAAGTACTATTACCATGCTGCCGGTCAACTCCCCTCCAATGCGCCACCATACTAAGGAACCAACGGTAAAACAATTCCTGCCAATGCGGATTATCACAAGGAACCAAACCGGCCAATGCACGAATACGATCCTTTCCATCCCAACGCCCTGCCTCATAAAGATATTCTTCGACAGGATTGTACAAAGGAACACATTCCGAATTCAGAAAACGATCCACATCACGGTCCCACGCACTAATTCCCTCTTTCAATGCATTGATTGCAATGCTGTTGCGCACCCGTTTATCCACCGGCTTAAAGCAAAAATGAACAGAGTCACGCTGACGATATTCCAAATCATCCAGCACCGTATTGTAACGGAATTCATAACGGCGTTTCATAAACTCTTCCAACAGAAAAGCCGTCTCCTGCTCTTTGCTGATGCTGCTTTTCTTGCCGAATCCCTTACATTCCTGGTAAAGATTATGGAGTATCGAACGAATCACCTGTTCTTCCTCCTCGCGATAATAATGAATCATCGTCTGCCGTATCGCCTCCTCTTCGGGGATACCCGCTTTGAAACAATGCTCGGCAAGGCGGACCAGCAAAGACTGCAAGTCGTCCCCACGTTTCCAGTTCTCCATTTCCTGAAGTGCCCTGTTCAATGCCGCTTCATAAATCTTCGTGAACGTTTGTGCCGACTCATATCCCGGTTGCAATCGTAATAACGGATTTTTCTCCTCCTGCTTCCGCTGGCGGAAAGTCTCTTCTCCCGGCATCGTAAGCGGCTGTTCCAAACAAAACGGCACTGCATCCGGATTATAATAAGGAGCCTCATCCAACGTCATACGACATTTCTGTGTCAACACAGGTTCCTTCAAATCGATATCGAAAGGCAACATCGGCTGATAACATTTCACAGCCAGCCGATAAGCATGAACATGAAACAGTTCCGCCTCCGCCTCTTCAGATGGCAACCCTCCATCGTCCGGCAAGGCAAAACGAACCCATATCTTCACACTACGACCGCTGGAACCACAAAAAGCAGCAAAAGTCTGTGGCAGAAGCGCCGCTTGCCGTTTCACAAATTCCGCTTCCGACCCACCGGCCAGCCGGCTCACTTCCAACTGTACCAATCCGTTATACTGCTTCATCTTCCGTTCACCCTCTTTGGTCCGGGTATATTCCACAGCAGAATAAATGTATGGCAACTTATCTATATGTTCGTACCGGGCATACGTACCTTCCAGTAACGGTATAATTTCCCGCAAAGCCGTGATATGCCCCGCTTTGGTTTCCGTTTTCATTTTGTCGAATAATGTGCCTGCCTCACAAATGCTAAGAGTCTCTTTTCCGCTCCCGTTGTCTTGTCTGATTAAAGTAATTTTCATCCTATTTTTGTCTATTTTTTCTACAATTACATCTACATATTTAATTCCTGTAAAGGTACGCTTTTATCTTCCGGAAAGCAAGCATTCTATCTGATAAATACCCGTATTTCATTTGCATTTGCCTCATTATTTATGTATCTTTGCTTAGTAGTTGTCAAGGGCTCACCCATGTGAACAAACAGGCTATCATTTGTAAACAAAAACGTCCACAGACGTAAACAGCTTTGTTCACATGGGTGAGCCCTTGCAAAGCATTAGAGCTTAACAGAAGAAACATGAAGCACTAACGTATTACTACTTAAGAGAATACATAATAAGAACAGTTCATTTAAAACAAATATAAAGCTATGGCAATATTATTCGATTGGTATGAAGACCCGAAGCCTTCAGACAAACAGCAGGGAGAAAATGAAAATACCCTGCATCCGCGCATCAAATACAACGGTTCCACAGGGACGGATGTACTGCGCCGGCGTATTCAGGAACGTTGCTCACTGACAGAAACAGATGTCTCTGCCGTGCTCGACGCTCTTTCGCACATCATGGGACAAGAATTGGCGGAGGGACGCCAAGTACATCTGGACGGCATCGGCTATTTTCATCCTTGCCTGACCACCACGGAACCTGTGACGATAGGCACCAAACGGAAAGCAACTAAAGTGAAACTGAAAGCTATCCAGTTTCGTGCCGACCAAACATTGAAAAACGAATTTGGCGTGCTTAAAGTGAAAAGCCTCAAAGGGGGACTGGATTTCACCCAACTAACGAACGAGGAAATTGACCTGCAACTGACAAAGTACTTCCGGACTCACCCATTTATGCGGAGATATGACTTCCAATCTCTTTGTGGAATGGCAAGAAGCACAGCCATGCGACATATCCGGCGTCTGCGCGATGAGGGTAAATTGAAAAATATGGGTGGAGCGATGCAGCCGATTTATGTTCCGAGAAGTGGATATTATGGTAATAATGAAGAAATTAGTGTAAAAACGGAATAAGATTAGTCAACCCTAATCAGGACGAATCAGGGTGAGAGTAAAAAGTTACCCTCACCTACTCTCACCCTTACCCTCACACCTGTAATACCGATGAATAAAGGGATTAAGGCAAAGGGTGAGGGTGTGAGGGTAAAAACGTCACCAACATTTATTTGAAAAGAATGACGTGAGCTGAAAGAGAGTGTCATAATGAATAATAAGTTATTTGTCATCTTCTTCATTATTCATATATTTTTCGCTAAAAACTCAATATGTAAAATACAAGTTCTTTTAGTTTGCAGATACGGCATTTGTATTATAGATTAACAAGCAAACATATCCTGAACTATTCTCTCCGATTCATCTCAACAGCATATCAGATCTGGCTATTTACTTCACCGTCCATTTACTGACTACCCTGCGCAGTTCGGGTGGCGAAACCGGTTTCGTCAGGAAATCATTGCATCCCGCATCGAAAGCCAGTGATTTGTCGTCGGCATAAGCAAATGCTGTAAGCGCAACAATGGGAACCTGCGTTCCGGTTTTCCTCAACAGGGTGGTTGTATCTATTCCGCTTATACCCGGCATTTTCATATCCATAAGGATGAGATCGGGAGTTTCGGCATTAAAAAGCTCTATGACCTCACTGCCGTTGTGCGCCCTCACCAGACGATAATCTTTCTTGAGCAGTGCCTCAATCAGTAAGTAATTACTATCTATATCTTCGGCTACCAGAATCAGAGGTTTATAATTTCTCGAAACAGCCTTCTTTAGAGTCGCAAGCATATCGTTCTCTGTTACAAGGGTTGAGGCGGATTGGGTGGCAGACGTAAATGGATGTGTAAACCAGAAACATGAGCCCTTTCCCACACAGGATTCTACTCCGATCTTTCCACCCATCCGTTCCACCAGACTCTGGCATATCGACAATCCGAGACCGGCTCCCTGCACAAAAGAGTCCAGTTTCACAAAACGATTAAAAATATCATGACACTGTTCAGCAGGGATACCCTTACCCGTGTCCGTTACACAGAAACGCACCTGACCGTCATCATTCAATGTATAAGAAAGGGTGATCGATCCTTTGGTGGTGAATTTCAAAGCATTGGTCATGAAATTAGAGAGTACCTGCATGATCCGGTTCTTGTCGGCATCAATCATGATCTGCGGTGAACTTTCGTCAAAACGCAGTTCTACTGCTCCATCATGTTTCTTATGTGAGAAAGTAGCAATCACTTCCCGGCAAAGTTGAGGTACATCCACCCATCCGGTAGTAAGTTCTATCGTGCCAGCCTCAATCTTGGAAATATCCAGAATGTCGGAAATTAGATTGAGCAGCAGCTCGTTGTTCTCCTGCACCAGCGACATATATGCTTGACGCAGTTCTATCTCATCTGTTTCGGCAAGCAGACTCGAAAAGCCTACGATAGCGTTGAGAGGAGTACGTATTTCGTGACTCATATTGGCAAGGAATGCCGATTTGAGCCTGTCGGATTCTTCGGCTTTCTCTTTCGCCTCAATCAATTCCAGTTCCACTTGCTTGCGGGTAGTGATGTCAGTAGCCAATTCCATGATGGCCCACCGTCCGTCGAGCCAATTAATCGCCATACTCTGGATGGTGTACCAGCGTTCGGTTACAGGATTATAATCTTCCCAGAAATGAACACCTGTGAGTTTGCGGTTGGCATCAAGCAATTGCGGTTTCGGGCAATGTGTACATGCTCCACCCAATCCCGCATTCAGCATTTTCCAGCATGTCGCTCTCTCTGGCACGCTTCCGGCTTCTTCCCTGAAAGGTTTGTTTGCAAAAAGCACCTCCAGAGAGTCATAATCGCTAACAAAAATATTAGCATTGATGTTATCCAGTACCTTTTGCATGGTTCGCTGCGATTGTTGCAGGGATATTTCAACCTGCCAGCGTTTGGTTGCGGTAGACACAATCTGCGAAATTTGGCTCATCAGTTCCACATCCTTTTTATCCCATTGTTTCTTCCAGCAAAAATTAAACGAAAGAAAACCGAAATGCACGCCCAACTGCGACAGAGGAAAGACAGCGATGGCTTTCACCCCCTGTACTTCGAGCATTTGAGTTATAAAAGGATCGAGTGAATAGATATCGGACGTGCAGATGATATGATTTTCTTCGAGCATATCGAACCAGGGTTTTCCCGCTTCAATGGTCATACTCCGCAGGTAATCTATGGCAGGCTCAATACCCTCGTTACACCATTCATTGGTACAGCCATACGTAACTCCATCGAGGTGATTTTCCCATGTGGCCAAACGGTCAACGCCGGTATAACGGCCGATTTCGGCAAGTGCCATATTCATGGCTGTAGGTATGTCCGGTTCCAGTTGCAGAATTTGCAGTACCTTGATAAACAACGCTTGCCGCCGATTGGTTGCTTCCAGATTTTCCTGAATGGCAATCAGGTCCTTAGATTTCTCTTCGACCATTTGCTCGAGCCGAGTACGGTACTGCTCCAGTTCCATACCGACTCCTTGGGGTTCGGAATCAGTAGTTTTCATTTTAAATCAATAAATAGTGAATAGAATAATAGTTTAGTTGCCGGCGAGATACGCCCATATATTCTGCAAATATATAAATTTATTCTATAAACCGAAATATTTCCTATTAAAACTCACTTTCCTCCAAAGGGTTAGTATTCGCAGACTTATGACAGCATTCAGGAAGGAACAACCGATAATCATCTTATTTTTGTTCCCGATATGCCTTTGGAGAAAGCCCTGCAAGTCTTTTAAAAAACTTTCCGAAGAAAGATTGAGACGGAAAATTCAGTTCGTCACTGATTTGCCGGAAGACAGAGGAGTATCGCCCTGAATTCGGATGATGAGATTCAGATTAGTTTCAATCCTATGATTGAAAGAATCAGAGTTGTCATAAAGAACAGGCGTCCTAAAGTGGCCGGTTCATGGAAGAACAAAATGCCGACCAATACGGTACCTACTGCTCCTATTCCGGTCCAGATAGGATATGCAGTGCCGATGGGCAATGTTTGGGTAGCTTTTGCCAGAAGGTACATACTCAACGTTACAGATATTACAAATCCTGTTCCCCACAAATAAAAGTCAGTACCCGTTGCTCCTTTTATCTTACCCAGACAAAAGGTGAAGCCGACTTCAAAGAGTCCGGCAATAATCAATATTATCCAATTCATATCTTTCTATTTTAAAATCAGACTACAAAATTAGGCAGACGGTTGGAGCTTTCACTTTACATTTGATAAGAAATGACCGCACAAGAGTATGAACAATTCCTCTTTCCTAATCTAACTTTTTGTATTTTTGCAGAAAATGGTTCATGTTATATGGATATACACGAGATTATAAATAAGATATACCCGATACCGGAGACTTCGATGGATAAATTGACAAAACATCTGTCTAAAGTGACGTATCCCAAAGGGCATCATATACTGGAAGCCGGTAAAACTGAAACGAATATCTTTTTTATCGAGAAAGGGATTGTCAGAGCTTATATTCCTGTGGATGGGAAAGAAGTTACATTCTGGATTGGGAAAGAGGGTTCTGCTATTGTCTCGCTGAAAAGTTATGTGGATAACCAGCAGGGATATGAGTCGATGGAGTTGATGGAGGAGTCGGAGTTGTATTTACTGAAGCGTAAAGACTTACAGGAATTATTTAAGGAAGACATTCATATTGCCAACTGGGGACGGAAGTTTGCCGAATCCGAGTTCATGCAAACGGAGGAAAGACTTATTTCCCTATTATTCACCAATGCATCCGAACGGTATATGAAGCTGATCCAGAACAATCCGGAGTTATTGCAGAGAATGCCGTTGGAATGTCTTGCTTCTTATCTGGGAATAACTCCGGTAAGTTTGAGCCGGATCAGGGCAAAGCTGAAGCGGATGCTCTGAAAAAGCTGATTAAAAGAATCACTTCATCTAAGCAAACTGAAAATGATATATTTGCCATTTGAAAAAGAACAAAGAGAGAAATCATGAATATAGAGGAGTATAGAGACTATTGCCTGTCTGTTAAAGGAGCAACAGAATGTATGCCGTTTGGTGACCATTTTCTGATAAGAAACATTGGATAACCGTATATTTAGAGGGAGATGTGCCCGACAAACTTATAAAAGAGCTGATCAGTCATTCGGTAGAAGAAGTCATTAAGAAGTTGTCCAAGAAAAAACAGGAAGAATATAGAACCATGTTTTAAAATGAAGAAGCAGAATTGCAATTTAGTATTCTAAAAATAAATATCCGGTTCTACTTTCATTGCAGAACGTAGAACCGGATAAAAATCCCCCCTTTAGAAACGTATATCCCAAATGCCACAAGCCTTTTCCAGCTCTACTAACGAGACAGCATATCCTTTCATTGTTTCAAGATATTCTTGCTGCACTTCATTATAGGTACGTTGGGCGACTAATACATCCAAAATGTTGGTTTCACCACGTTTGTATTTATATACCATCCCATCCATTACTTTCTGAGCATCTCCAAGCATTCCCGACTTAAATTGAACCACTTTCTTTTTCTCTGCTTCATAATTGAACCATGCCTGCATAATCTCTGCCTGTATTTGTTGCTCTATATCTTTCTCCTGAATTTCGGACTGGGAAATACGAAATTTAGCAGCCTTAACAGTCCCTTTATTGATATTCGAAAAGGCTAAAGGAATAGACACTCCTACCGTAGCGGAACGAGCCGATGGAAAAAAACGATTCCAGTCTTTTTCATAAGAAACGGACAGACCAATATCCGGGCGGCGTTCTGCCCTCGTCAGTTTATATGCACGGGAAGTTATTTCCGTGTTTTTTTGAGCCATAAACAAATCTATACGATTATCCAGACCTACTTTAATCAACTCCGAAAGATAAAACTCTCGGTTGAATTCATCCCAATTACCCAACGGAATATAAAGAGTGTCCGCAGCCATCCCCATCTGTCTATTCAGCACGACCAATGCCGACTGATAGGCAGCTTCCTGACCATAAACCGCATTGAGCAAAGTGCCAGCTTCCAACTTTGATTGCCGGGCATCATTCTCTGTAATCTCTCCCGCTACATAACGTAAACTATCCGATTGGCTCAATTGCAACATATACTGGTAAGAACTTTGCTGTACTTCAAGCAACTCTCTTTGAAGAATTGCCTCCAAAAAAAGACTGGCAGCTTCAGCCCTCAAATTCTGAAATGACTGTTCCAGAATTAGTTTTTCAAGCTCCATCTGACTACGTGCCAACTTTATACGTGCTCCTCGTTTGTTTCCTAATTCCAGTGAATAGGAAAGCCCTAATGAAAAAGTCTCATGACCGGCTTCAAACCCCACTTCCGGATCAGGAAACACTTTTTGAGCAATCATCTCCGCATCAGCTATACTTACATTCAACTTCTCTGCCAGATAGTTTAGATTACCTTCCCCCACCCGTTTCAGATACTCATCGAGAGAGATACTCTGATAGAGAGTCCTGTCTGGAATTTGCGCCACTGCATGAACAGATATTGCTTCCACAAGCAATAAAAGGAGCAAGATATTAAAGTGTATATTCCTTCTCATCATTCTTCTTTTTATTTAAAACGTTATTCTCAATCAGATAGTAAAAAACCGGAAGCACAAACATAGAAATGAGTGCTGAGAACATCAATCCATACACAATAACCGTTGCCAGAGGACGTTGCACATCACTGCCGATCCCGGTTGCCAGAGAAGCGGGAAACAGTCCGAGTACCGTAGTGACCGAGGTCATCAGGATAGGACGGAACCGTTGACGTGCCCCTTCGATAACAGACTTCCGAAGTTCCATTCCTCCTTTACGCAAATTGTTTATCTGAGATACCATAATAATTCCGTTTTGAATGGAAAGTCCGAACATGGCAATAAAGCCCACGGCAGACGATACATTCAATGTCATACCGCGTACATTGAGCGCAAGCATTCCGCCAAAGAGCGCCAACGGCACGATGGACAATACCAAACCAGCTTGCCGGAATTTCCCAAACGTAGCATAAAGCAAAATAAACATACACATCAACGTCAACGGAAGAATGACAGAAAGACGGGTATAGGCCCTGTGTTGGTTTTCGAAAGCCCCTCCCCATTTGACTGCATATTTGCTTTTATCATAGTCCACTTTCGCATCAATCACATTCTGCGCTTCTTTTAAAAAAGAGGCCAGATCGCGTCCACGCAGATTCAACTTAACCGTCAAGTGACGTCTGTTCATTTCACGAGTGATTGTACTTTCTCCGACACTCAATTTCACTTCGGCTACCTGCGAAAGGGGTATTTTAGCTCCGGTAGAAGAGGTCAGCATCAATCCGGCTATCTTTTCGGGTGTATCCCGCATTTCTTCTTTATATTTACAGGTAATGTCATATTGACGGTCTCCCTGATAAAGCTGCGCAATAGCTTTCCCTCCGATTGCTACCTCTATCAAATCAGCTACATCAGACACGTTCAGCCCATATCGGGCAATCGCATCCCGATTCATAATGATTTGCAGTTGAGGTAATGGAGGTTCCTGGTCAATATCCAGATCAACGGCACCTTTCACCGTTCCCAGCGCCCGGGTGATTTCTTCCGCAATACGACGTGTTTCCCGAAAATCCTCACCATACACCTTTACAACCAATTCACTATGCGCACCGGCTATTTTATCCATCACCCCGTCTATCATCGGTTGGCTGAATCCCACCCTAAAACCGGGCAGTGTCTTATATTCTTCTTCCAGCTCATGAATCAAATCTTGCTTGGTCTTTCCGTTCGGCCATTCATCATAAGGCTTTATCCCGATAGATACCTCAAAATGCGAAGGAGTGAACGGATCTGTACCATCGTCATTTCTCCCTGCCTGAACCATGATATAAGTTACTTCGGGATACTTCATCGTACGGGAACGAAGTGTATCGGACATCTCTCTCGATTTCTCAACAGAAATGCCGGGAGGAAGATTCACCTGCAACCAGATCGAGCCCTCATCCAATTCAGGAAGGAAATCTTTCCCTACAACACCACTTAACACAATACCTGCAATCAGAATCAAACATGAAAAGAGTATGGTCTTTATTGGTTTTTCTATAAGTTTCACTATTGCACCAGTATATTTTTCCTTCAATTTTTCCAGCCATTTATTCTTATAGACCTTGCGCGGCTTACGGTAAATAGCATAAGCCAGTCCCGGAATCAGCAGAAGAGCAACCGAAAGTGCTCCGATCATTGCATAACTCATCGTAAATGCCATAGGAGTAAACAGTTTACGTTCCACACGTTCGAAAGCGAATAATGGCAAGTAGGCTGTAATAATGACTATGGTGGAGAAAAGAATCGGGCGTCCTACCTCTTTGGCTCGTTGTGCGATACTTTTTTCTTCGATGTACTGTTCGGGATAATCCTCACGTTTCTTGAGAATAGTTTCCAGCATAACAATGGCACCATCTACAATGATTCCAAAATCTATGGCTCCGAGTGACAGAAGATTGGCAGGGATATCCGTAAGATGCATCAGGATAAAAGCGATAAGCAAAGATGCCGGAATGGTGATTGAAACCAGTAATGCTCCACGCCAGTTACCCAAAAACAGAATAAGCACAATAACAACCAATGCCATCCCCATTAATAGCGTATGGGAAACAGTATCCAAAGTTGTATCCACCAGGCTGGTACGATCCAGAAAAGTATGTATACGCACCCCCTCCGGCAAAATTTCATGATTCAAATCATCCACTGCCGCATGAATGCCATCCAATACCTTAGACGGATTTTCATGTTTCAGAAGAAGCACAATCCCTTCCAAACTTTCCGAATAATCACGGGTACGATCGGTATATCCCAACACACCTTTCCTCTCCAGATTACCGTATTTCAAAGAACCGATATCATTTAAAAAGACAGGAACCCCGGAAGTTGTAGTGACTACAATATGCCCCAAATCGTCCAGATTCTCTATCAATCCTATACCACGTACCACATACCCCAGATCTCCTCTATTCAATATGCTGCCTCCCACACTGGCATTATTATTTTCAATAGCCTCAATAACCTGACTAAGGGATAAGTGATATTGTTCCAGTTTATAAGGATCTATTTCTACTTGAAACTGGGTGGTGATACCTCCGAAATTTGTTACATCCGCCACTCCTGAAACTTCTTTGATACGGGGAATAACCACCCAATTCTGGAGGTCGGTCAGTTCACGAAGTGAATGTTGGTCACTTTCTATAATGTAACGGTAAACCTCTCCCACGGGTGATGTCAGCGGATCGAGTCCGGGGGCTGCCCCATAAGGTAGTTCCACTTCATTCAATCTTTCCTGTACCCGTTGACGGCTCCAGTAATCTTCTGTCCCATCCTTGAATACAACCGTAATCATAGAGAGTCCGAACGTACTTTTGCTACGCATAACATGCATGCCAGGCAAACCGTTGATGGCACGTTCCAAAGGAATAGTGACCTGTTGTTCCACTTCTTCGGCAGCTAGCCCCGGCACTTGGGTAACAACCTGCGATGTGACATCTGCAATATCCGGATAGGCTTCTATTGAAAGTTGCGTCCATGAGTAATATCCGAAAACACACATCATCACAAACAGACAAAGCATTATCCATCTTTTCTGTATAATTGAAAGCATCAAATCCTTCTTCATAATCTCCTATTTTAAATAATATCCTCCTTCACTGATGACTTTATCTCCCGGATGCAATCCATCATTTATCACAGCAAATCCATCTTTGGTCGCTTCTACCTTCACCGGTGTTCTTACAAAGATATCCGGAGTAACCTGCACATACACATAACTGTCTTTCTCTCCCTGCAATAATGCGCTCTCCGAAATCTGAATCTGTTCAATAGGAGCACTAAGAAAATGGACGGTAGTATACATGCCCAATTTCAAATGTTTCTTCGAATTATCACAAACCGAAAGCACTTTGATAGACCTTGTATCTTCGTCAACCGCCTCTTCTACATGATAGACGTTACCTTTAATCACCATCCCCGGTAATGCAGACACTTCTATATCCAGACTACTGCCTGCATTGATAAATCGAATATCCTTTTCTTTTACTTGGGCGGCAATCCATACTTCCGACAAATCTGCCACTATTGCAACAGGTTCGGTATCATCTTTCAGGTATTGTCCGGTCACAATATTATTCTCTATAATTTCGCCCGAAATAGGCGAACGCACCACAAGAGGCTGCCCCAGTATCATATTCTCCGGATGCTCTACCTGATATACTTCCAATGCAGCAGACGCATTTTCGAACTCTTTGTCGGCAATAAGCAAAGCATTTTGTGCTTCTTCCAGCTCTTTCTGTGAACTAACCCCGTTCTTTATCAGGTCTTCTTTGCGCTTTAAATCTTTCTTAGCCAGCTCACGTGACGATAATGCCTGGAAGTATTCTTTTTGTGCCGTAGTAAAATCCGGTGAGCTGATTTCAAACAAAGGGGTTCCCCGGTTCACCTGTTGTCCGATTTGTATATACGATTTTGTAACTCTTCCTGCAAAAGGGGAAGCAATGCAGGCATAACGGGTAGGAATAGGACGTACCACACCGGAAGTAATCACTTCTTTGGAATAAGGTTCAAGTCTGGCCTCAGTCACTTTTATCTTTTCAGATAAAAAACGGTCTGTAATCTGTACTGTGTCACCTTCCATACGATAACCACTCTGTTGTTCTTCCTTTGATTTACTCTTGCATGCGGTAACTAGCAATACACCGCAAATTAAAAGCATTTGCAAATTTTTCTTTTTCATCATCATCCATAAAAATATAGTTAGCATTCTTTTTCGGATGCAAAGGTAAGTGGACGTGTTCCGGAAGCCTGTTAGAGATTTGTTAGAACGCTATTAGAATTTTATTAGAGTCTTACAGAAGCCATTTCAAGACGAATTTTCTTTTTTTATGAACCCGTTTTGCAGGAGAACGGCATTTTTTGTCTACATTTGCCGAATCAAAAACCGAACTTGAGAATATGAAAGTTATCTATCAATTCATTTTATCCGTACCTCATCTGGAACTCTCTTAGCTGGGCTTCCGTTTTTTTATTTCTTTCCTCCATTACAGGAAAACAACAAAAATCAAAGCAATTTCTCTCAATCATTTGTTTATTATTTAGTCATAATGGTATTTGCCCTCTTTATATACAGACAGGCAATCCCCTTATC
>ENA-OVGI01001280-OVGI01001280.1-human-gut-metagenome-genome-assembly--contig:-NODE-1280-length-13023-cov-4.979180_pt1 | contig 13023 bp, 10 predicted proteins | sample MGYA00237771_ERZ505421 | MGnify/ENA primary metagenome ERZ505421 (study PRJEB26158, sample SAMN06016378) | human gut metagenome | biome: human gut; feature: ankylosing spondylitis patient; material... | reverse complement strand
ATTTATTATTTTTCTTTTTGAAGCATAGCTTCCCGCCTCTTAATTTTTGACTTATTTTGTACTTATATATTTGCTAAATTTTTTTTTCTGCCGGTTTCTCAAATTAAATTGTATATTTGCGAAAGAATCGGAGAAGTAATCAGAAGAACCGAAAAAAGGGGGTCATGAACGAAAATGTCTTAGCTAAATTGAAGATACTGGCGGAGTCTGCCAAGTATGATGTTTCCTGTTCTTCCAGTGGCACAGTGCGTTCCAATAAACCGGGAATGCTGGGCAACACGGTGGGAGGCTGGGGGATATGCCACAGTTTTGCCGAGGACGGGCGATGCATCTCATTGCTGAAAATCATGCTTACCAATTATTGTATCTACGATTGTGCCTACTGCGTGAACCGCCGCAGTAACGACCTCCCGCGCGCCACGTTTTCCGTCTCGGAACTGGTAGAGCTGACTATGGAGTTTTATCGTCGCAATTATATCGAAGGCCTGTTCCTCAGTTCCGGCGTTGTCCGCAATCCGGACTATACCATGGAACGGCTCGTGCGTGTCGCCAAAGACTTGCGCCTGGTGCACCGCTTCAACGGGTATATCCACCTGAAAAGCATTCCCGGTGCCAGTCGCGAACTGGTAAACGAAGCCGGACTTTACGCCGACCGTCTCAGCGTCAACGTAGAAATCCCTAAAGAAGAAAACCTGAAACTGCTTGCACCGGAGAAGGATCATAAAAGCGTTTTCGCCCCGATGAAATACATCCAGCAGGGAGTATTGGAAAGTAAGGAGGAACGGCAGAAGTTCCGCCATGCCCCGCGCTTTGCGCCTGCGGGACAGAGCACGCAGATGATCGTAGGAGCGACCTCCGAATCGGATAAGGATATTCTTTTCCTCTCGTCGGCACTCTACGGGCGCCCGACGATGAAGCGTGTCTACTATTCCGGATACGTCTCCGTAAATACGTATGACAAGCGTCTTCCGGCATTGAAGCAGCCGCCTCTCGTGCGTGAAAACCGTCTCTACCAGGCGGATTGGCTGCTGCGTTTCTATCAGTTTAAAGTAGATGAGATAGTGGATGATGCGTATCCCGATCTCGACCTCGAAATAGATCCGAAACTCTCGTGGGCGTTGCGTCATCCGGAGCAGTTCCCGGTCGATATCAACAAGGCGGATTACGAAATGCTCCTCCGTGTGCCCGGCATCGGTGTGAAATCGGCGAAGCTGATTGTCGCTTCCCGCCGTTTCTCGCGACTGGGATTTTATGAATTGAAGAAGATCGGAGTGGTGATGAAGAAGGCACAGTATTTCATTACGTGCAAGGAACTGCCTCTCCAAATGGCGACCGTGAACGAGCTTTCGCCGCAACGGGTACGCAGTCTGTTGCTGCCGAAGCCGAAAAAGAAGGTGGATGAACGGCAACTGTTACTTGATTTTGGCGAATGAATTGAACTTTGCGAATGAATGTCTACCTCTACGATAAAACCTTCGACGGTCTGCTGACGGCTGTTTTCGACGCTTACTTCCGCAAGACCTTTCCCGATGCGCTGCTGTCGGAAGGAGACGCTTTGCCGTTATTCTGTGACGATCTGCACACCGTAGTCACTGACGAGGAGAAGGCGGCGCGTGTGTGGCGGGGATTGCAGAAGAAGGTTTCGTCTTCCGCGCTTGGCTGTCTCACGCAGAGTTGGCTGTCGGAGCTTCCGGAGGTCGGTATTCTTATTTTCCGTTATATCCGCAAGGCGATTGATGCGCCGCGCTCTATCGAAACGAATTTTGCCGATCAGGACGTCCTCCGGCTTGCACAGATTTGGAAGAAGGTGGACGGTGAGCGTGTGCATATAATGCAGTTTGTCCGTTTTCAGAAGGCGGCGGACGGCACGTTTTTCGCGGCTTTCGAACCGCAGTATAATGCTCTGCCGCTTACGGTGCAGCATTTCAAAGACCGCTTTGCCAATCAGAAGTGGATTATTTATGATATGAAACGCCGCTACGGTTTTTATTATGATTTGCAGGAGGTGACGCTGATTTCCTTCGATGACGACAGCCGCGAAGCTCACCTGATAACGGGAATGCTGGACGAGAGCCTTATGGATAAGGATGAAAAACTTTTCCAGCAACTTTGGAAAACGTACTTCAAGGCTATCTGCATCAAGGAACGTATGAATCCGAGAAAGCACAAGCAGGATATGCCTGTCCGGTACTGGAAGTATTTGACGGAGAAACAAAAATAGAGTAGACGCTTTTTCCGCTATTCGATCCGTTGCACCGTCACGTCCGGAAACTCCTGTATCAGAGAAAGCAAATGTCCTTCGTCATTGTTGCGTTTGGACTTGATAACCATTGTCACTTGATAGGATTCCGATTCGCCCGAATGCAATGTCTCCATTTCGTAAGATACTATCAGGTAATCTTTGGAGTTGAATCTGTCTGCAATTTGTTTCAGTGTGCTCTTGTTGACGGTAGAGAAGGATACCATTGAACTTTTCATTCCGATGCTTTTGAATAGGTAGCTGAGTAGTTCCAAGCCGACGAGTGTCAATACCATGGCGGCAATGCCGATAGTGTACATTCCTGCGCCTACTGCCAGTCCGATTCCGGCGGTAGCCCAAATACCGGCGGCGGTAGTCAGTCCGCGGACTATCTGTTTCTGAAAGATAATGGTTCCCGCGCCGATGAAACCGATGCCGCTGACTACTTGTGCCGCTACACGGCTGGGGTCGAGCGAGACGCTGTTTTCTTTTATTATCTCTTGAAATCCGTATTGGGAAACAATCATAATGAGGGCACTGCCCAGCGAAACGAGGAAGTGAGTGCGGTATCCGGCTTCTTTGGCACGGTATTCGCGGTCTAGTCCGATAATGGCTCCAAGTATTCCGGCAACCAGCAAGCGTAATACAAAATCCATGTTCAACATCATACGTTCAATCTCCTTTCTGTTTTCTTATAGTTTACGAAAAAATACTTAGACCTATAAATATACAATTATTTCCTCTTTTTGTGTCATTAATTTAGTAATATTTGAACGTAGCCGTTGCATTTTATTGTATATTCGCACGCCAAGATGAATGTTTAATCCTGTGATAGAGCAAATAATGAAAAAAAGAATTTTTTATATAATCAGTTTTTTAGTCATCTTTTGTATAGAGGTATTGATAGCTTTGTACATACGTGATAATTTTGTCCGTCCTTACATTGGAGATGTACTGGTGGTTGTGCTTGTTTATAGTTTTGTCCGTATATTTCTGCCAACGGGGATTCCGAGAATGCCGTTCTATGTATTTCTTTTTGCCTGCTTTATAGAAGTGATGCAATACTTTCAGTTGGTGGAAACCTTAGGGATTACGAACCGGGCAGCAAAAATTATTCTCGGATCTACGTTCGATTGGAAAGACATTGCCTGCTATGCGGTGGGTTGCGTTCTGATTTTCTTGTTCGAGCGTATTTGTCAAAAGAGTTTATAATAACAGGTCTTTTATAAAGAAATAAGAGACTGTTTAACAAGTCGGTAGTATCTTCCATTCCCCTCCTTCCGGGGAAGGAGGGGTGGCTGAAAGCCGGGGTGGTAGGTGGATACATAATGCTGATAATAATGGACTTACGCATTCACCTACCACCTCCCCCTACGGGTACTCCTCCTTCCTGAAGGAGGAGAGTTTTAGATACTGTCGACTTGTTAGTCAGTCTCTTATATTTGTTTTATTTTCTACTTGCTTTCAATATTCAACACACCCTTCGCCAATCCTTTTCCGGTAGCTTCCAGTGTGATCTTTCCCGGCTTGTCCGAAGAAGAAACGATTGCGGTCATCATTCCGCTGAATACCTTCATCTTCGGGGTCTGGAACGATTCGAGTGAAGCCGGGTTTCCGTTGGCTCCTGCGCGGTAAGTTCCTGCGCCTTTCACTTTGAAGCTGATAGTGTTATCCGCCAGCGGACAGAGATTACCGTCCTTGTCCACTACTCTGACGGTGACGAATGACAAGTCTTTTCCGTCGGCTTTGATTTGCGAGCGGTCCGCTATCAGTTCGATATGATGCGGTTTTCCTGCGGTATGCATTTCCTTTTCGGCAACGGGCTTGCCGTCTTTGTCGTAAGCGACCACTTTGACAGTCCCCGGTTCATATTTCGTATTCATCCACATCAGGCGGTAACGTTGCTGACGTTTGAGATTTGCTGTTGAAGCAGAGTCGGCACTGTTGTCAATCGTTACGGAGAGATCCTTGGTACGTTTGCCCTGGCTCTTACCGTTGATAAACAGCTCGGCAGACGGGTAGTTCGTGTAGACAAATACCGGGACTACTTCGCCTTCGTGTCCTTCCCAGTTCCAGTGCGGGAGGATGTGGAGAGTTTCCACGTCCTTGTTCCAGTGACTGCGGTAGAGGTAATAGCGGTCTTTGGGCAGTCCGGCAAGGTCGATGATACCGAACAGGGACGAGTGGCTGGGCCAGTCGGTGTAGTACGGTGTCGGTTCACCCAGATAATCGAAGCCGGTCCATACAAATTCCCCGATGCAGTAGGGGAGGTCTTCGTGCTGGATAAAGTCGTCTTCGGGCAGGTTAGACCAACCGCAATGCTCTACGTCGTATGACGAAGCCTGATGATCGGGATACTTCTGCATCGAACGTCGGGCGACAGGCAACTTGTACACGCCGCGCGAACTGACTGTGGAAGCTGTCTCACTCCCCAGGATAATCTGTTGCGGGAGCTTCTTGTAATTCGTCCGGTACTTGTGCGGACGGTAATTGAATCCGGCTACATCCATTACGGCAGCCATATTATTATTCACCACTGCGTCCGGAGCATCCATGCCTTGAGTGACGGGGCGGGTGGGATCTTCGCGGTGACAGATGTCTTGCAGGAAGCGGGACAACTTCGGTCCGCGGTCACCGTTCCACTGGTCGGGAACCTCGTTGCCGATGCACCACATCACGACACTGGGATTGTTGCGGAACTGGTGAATCAGGTTTACCAAGTCTTTTTCCGCCCATTCGTCAAATATCTTATGATAACCGTTCTGCAATTTGGCTGCTTTCCATTCGTCGAACGATTCGGACATAATCATCATACCCATTTCGTCGCACGCACGGATCAGTTCGGGAGCCGGCATATTGTGGGAAGTGCGGATAGCGTTACAACCCATATCTTTCAGGATGCGTATCTGGCGGCGGATCCCTGCTTCGTTGGCAATGCCGCCCAACGGGCCGAGGTCGTGATGATTGCACACACCTTTAAATGCGGTACGTTCACCGTTCAGATAGAATCCCTTGTTCGGGATGATTTCGATAGAACGGATACCGAAAGGCGTGGTATATTCGTCTTTCAGCGTATTGCCTTCATACACTTTGGACACTGCAGAATAGAGCGCCGGAGAATCGGGCGACCAGAGTGCAGGGTTGTCTACCACGAAATGTTGGTTGAATATTTTTTCGTCGTATTTCGTACCCTGTTGTTCGTCGGAAGCTACCACTTTGCCGTCGGGAGCTTTCAGTTCGGTCACGATGCGATAGTCGGTGAACGCCTTGCCCGAAGGGATGTCGAGACGTGTTTTCAGGTTGACTCTGGCGAAATCCTTCTTTACGACAGGCGTGGTGAGCTGCGTCCCCCATGTCGGGATATGGGCGTCTTCGTTAATCACCAGATGAACGTTGCGGTATAGGCCTGCGCCCGGATACCAGCGTGAAGATTCGGTTTCGTTTTCCAGACGGACGGCCAAGGTGTTCTGTTCGCCCGCTTTTAAATAAGGAGTGGCGTCGATGTGGAACGAATTGTAGCCGTAAGGCCAGAAGCCGGCTTCCTGTCCGTTGATGTAGACACGGGCGTGGCTCATGGCGCCGTCGAAGATGAGGGTTGCTTTCTTGCCGGAAGAAAATGCCGGGGCTTCAAAGTTCAGGCGATACCAGCCTACACCGACAAAGGGAAGTCCGCCCGTGCGTCCTGCGTGTTCCAGTGCTTCCTTCTGCCCGTCCTGGGTGATAGCGACTTTCTGTTTGTCATTTTCGATACTGAAAGGACCGTAGATAGCCCAGTCGTGCGGGACGGTGACGGATTGCCATTTGGTGTCGTCGTACGTCTGCTGACTGAAGTCCTTGCTGTCTTCTCGTGTAAACTTCCAGCCTTTTTCAAAGGTCTGTTCCGTACGCACTTGCGCGAAGGTTAATGTCGGTAGAGCTACTAATAGAGCTGCTGCGATTTTAAGATGTTTATTCATAAATATAGGGGGTAAAGATTGTTTTTCATTTCTGTTTTGAGCTATGTGTTGTCTTTGGATTCGTCTTCGGGTTTTACTTGCATTTCGTCTTTCGGATTCAGACTGCTGCCGCAGTATTTGCAAAACTCGGCATTGTCCTCGTGTCCGGAGCGGTGGCAGTGGGGGCATTCCTTGTCCCTTCTGCGTTTATAGTCTTTCATCATGGAGGCCGAAACGATTCCTGTCGGTACGGCGATGATCGTATAGCCGATAAGCATCACGCAGGCGGAAAGGAACTTTCCGAATCCGGTGACCGGGGTGATGTCGCCATAGCCTACGGTGGTCATGGTGACGATTGCCCAGTAGATACTGTTCGGGATGTTGTTGAACTGGGAATCGGGCTGCGTGCCCTCTATCATGTACATCAACGTTCCGATCGAAGTCACCAGAATGACGACGAACAGGAAAAAGACGGCTATCTTCTTGCTGCTTTCGCGCAGGGCGGTGAGTAGCCGTTCGCCTTCGTTCAGGAAGTTGAACAGCTTGAATACACGGAATACGCGTATCAGACGGAAAGCGCGGATGATGAGCAGGTAACGTGCGCCGGGGAAAAGCAGGCCGATATAGAGCGGGAGGGTAGCCAGCAGGTCTACAATGCCGAAGAAACTGAATATGTATTTCCGTGGGCGGGGCGAACAGTAAATGCGTGTCAGGTATTCGAAAGTGAAGAAAGCGGTGAAAAGATATTCCATAATGACGAACGGAGTCGTCAGGTAGGAGGGGATGCTTTTCAGGCTTTCGATGATAACGAGCAATACACTGACCAGGATACAACCGATAAGAACCACGTCGAACAACTTCCCCGCAGGGGTGTCCGATTCGAAGATGATGACGTATAGTTTTCGTTTCAACTTCTCGTCATGCAGGAAATCGCGGATTCTTTCTTTCAGTTTCATATATGTATTCAGTTTCATATATGTATAATGGTAAATAATAAATTAAGGAACTCACTTCTAGAAGTCGGTGCTATCCTGATTCTCCTCCTTCGGGAAGGAGGAGTCCCCGTAGGGGGAGGTGGTAGGTGAATGCGTAAGTCTGTTATTATCAGCATTGTGTATCTACTTACCACCCCGGCTTTCAGCCACTCCCCGAAGGAGGGGAATAGAGATACCACCGACTGGTTAAATTACCACCAAATTTGAAGAAGAACCGAATTTATCAAATTCATTTCTCATATTCTCATACTTTCGGAATAACGTGTTTATTATCAGATAAATGATGTATGAGAAATAAAATAACAGACAGCCATTTCTCATAGTATTCGGGATTATTTCTCATAGAATTCGTTGTGTTCTCATATAGCTTCATAAATCAAATTTCAATATACGACACATTTGAACTAATATTAAATTGTAGAATATAGACTGTTAAATAAATGGTAAATACCTTATAGTTAGAGACTTTTCACCTATTTATAACAGATAATCGATAAGACATATAATTCGTTCCACTACAGTGAATAGTTCTGCGCACTCTAGTAGCAAGAACCGGCTACTAGAGTGAAAAAGCCTGTGCACTGAAGTGGAACAAAAGAGATGATAGTAGAAATTCACAAGGATAAAGGCATAATATAACAAGGGCATTAGGATAGAATATGGTATGTAAAGGGAAGACTTCAGAAAAAGAAGCATATATCAGGAGAACAATATGGAGTAGTGAGAAAAAGAACGGGGGGCTATGAAAAATAAAGAAGAAAGAGTATGAGAAATGACTGAATTATGAGGGAAAACAACAGAAAAACTATGAGAAATAACTCTGTCCCTTTTTATTTCTCATAAATTAATTAATTGAGAATAAATTAGTTATACAAAAAACATGAGAATATGAGATATGAAATTGAAAAATCTTTTCTGGTAGAAACCTAAGTTCAAGTTATAAATGCGACACCCCTAATTTTATAAATTGAATTCAGCAGCAAATAAAAGTGAAACAACTCATTTCCAGCGAGCCCCACTTAAGACTCATCAGCCCACGCCGTTTTGACAAGACAAGCCTTGTACAAAAAAGTAACGAAGGGACTGCCAAGCCCCGTGCCACAGCTAAACTTACAGTTAGTGACAGATACTGAAGACTTAGCTTCACATTTGCTAAGACTGATACTCCGGCAATACCCTTTAGAATGTTTAAAACATCTTCTTACAAAGCCTGGGTATAGCTTCTTTCAGCACTGCCGAAGGTACGTGGAAATTCTCTCTTAACTTCCTCTTTTTTCAGATTTTATATTCTTCTATCTTCCGATACAACGTAGTAAGCCCAATTTTCAGCAGACGGGCAGCTTCCGTCTTATTGCCTTTCGTATACTCCAACACTCGTGCAATATGTCTTTTTTCCATAGCTGCCAATTCAAAATTCCCGGCATTATCATCCGAGCATTCGTAATGATTGTTCTGAATCTCCAAAGGAAGGTCACATACATCCAACCGTCCGCCTTCACAGACAATCAGGCTGCGCTCAATCACATTCCTCAATTCACGGATATTGCCCTTCCAAGGTTGTTGTTCCAAGGCTTCCAGAAAAGCGGGAGTCATTTCGTTGACGGCATACGAAAGGCACTCGGAGAAACTTTTGGCAAAGGCAGTAGCCAAGATCTTAATATCGCCGGCACGTTCGCGAAGTGAAGGAAGATGCACCTGAAACACGGAAAGACGATAAAACAAGTCTTCACGGAAATGTCCCACCCTGATTTCTTCCTGCAAATTGCGGTTGGTGGCAGCGATGATACGCACGTTTACTCTTGTAGGTTTCGTGTCACCGATCTTTATATATTCGCCCGTTTCGAGGATACGCAATAGTTTGGCTTGCAGTTCAAAAGCCATTTCGCCTATTTCGTCCAGAAAGATAGTCCCATTGTTAGCTTCTTCAAAAAGCCCTTTCTTATCTTTCAATGCTCCGGTAAATGAACCGGCTCTGTGACCGAACATTTCACTCTCCAACAGTTCTTTGCTGAAAGAAGAACAGTTGACCGCTACGAAATTCTGTTTACTCCGTTTGCTGCTGTAATGTATGGCTTGCGCAAAGACTTCTTTTCCGGTTCCGGTTTCTCCGGTCAATAGTACCGGGACATCAGTCACCGAAACTTTCTGAGCCAGCAGTACGGCCTCTTTCAAAGCTTTCGATTCGCCCAAGATAGAATCAAACGAATACATCTGCCCCACCTTCTTTTCGAGTTTTTCGAGCCGGACATTCATTTTTGCTTTCTCTACGGCACGACTAATCAGCGGGATAATCTTGTTGTTATCATCGCCTTTGGTTATATAATCGAATGCACCGTTCTTGATAGCCTGTACCCCATCAGGAATATTGCCGTGGGCAGTAAGAAGAATCACTTCGACGTTAGGAGCTAACTTTTTAATGTTCAGCACCAAGTCTACCCCATTTCCATCAGGAAGAAAGACATCGCATAGCGCCACATCAGGCGATTGTGTCTCCAACTGTTTGAGAGCAGCCTTGCAGTCGCCGGCCTGACATACTTCATAGCCCTCCAGTCCCAGCATACGCGCCAACAGGCTACGAATCTGAACTTCATCGTCAATAACAAGAATTTTACTCATAATTTACCTATATTAAAAATAGAAGAATGAAAACAGGGTGCGCAAATATAAGTTTTTTCCGTGAATCCATGAACATTTCTTTCATACTGTTGTTATTTCCACAGGAAACTATTTACACCAAAAACAGAATATATGAAAGTTATTATCATCGGAGGTGTTGCAGGAGGAGCTACCACTGCCGCCCGAATCAGACGAGTAGACGAAGCCGCAGAAATTATCCTTCTGGAAAAAGGAAAGTATATATCTTATGCTAATTGCGGGCTGCCCTATTATATAGGAGGAGTGATTGAGGAACGAGAGAAATTATTCGTGCAGACTCCCGAAGCATTCTCCACACGATTTCGTGTTGACGTGCGTACGGAAAATGAAGTGATCTTCATCGACCGGAAAAGAAAAACCGTTACTGTCCGCCGCAGCAGCGAGGACACTTATCAGGAAAGTTACGACAAACTACTTATTTCCACCGGTGCCTCCCCCGTACGTCCTCCCCTGCCGGGAATCGACCTGAACGGAATCTTCACATTAAGAAATGTAGCGGACACGGATCGGATTAAAGAATATATCAATACCCATGCTCCCCGAAGAGCCGTTGTCATCGGAGCCGGATTTATCGGACTCGAAATGGCAGAAAACCTGCACGCACAAGGAGCAAAAGTTTCAATTGTAGAAATGGGAAATCAGGTAATGGCCCCCATTGATTTCTCCATGGCTTCGCTTGTTCACCAACATTTAATGGAAAAAGGAGTAAATCTGTATCTGGAACAAGCCGTAGCCTCTTTCGAAAGAGAAGGGAAAGGACTGAAAGTTATTTTCAAGAACGGACAGTCCGTTCCTGCCGATATTGTCATCCTATCTATCGGCGTGCGTCCGGAAACGAATCTGGCACGGGCTGCCGAACTGACAATCGGTGAAACCGGAGGCATCGCTGTGAATGACTATCTACAAACTTCCGATGAATCGATTTATGCGATCGGCGACGCTATCGAATTCCGCCACCCGATTACGGGCAAACCGTGGCTCAACTATCTGGCCGGACCTGCCAATCGACAGGGACGTATCGTAGCCGACAATATCCTAGGCGCCAAAATTCCTTATGAGGGATCGATCGGTACTTCAATCGCAAAAGTATTCGATCTGACGGTCGCTTCTACCGGTTTACCCGGCAAACGGTTGCGACAGGCAGAGATCGACTATATGTCTTCTACTATTCATCCTGCTTCGCACGCCGGTTATTATCCGAATGCCATGCCGATGAGTATCAAAATCACATTCGATAAAAAAACGGGAAGGTTGTACGGAGGACAGATTGTCGGTTATGACGGAGTAGACAAGCGGATTGACGAAATAGCGCTTGTGATAAAATATAAAGGTACAATCTACGACCTGATGAAAGTGGAACAGGCGTATGCTCCTCCGTTCTCGTCTGCCAAAGATCCGGTAGCTCTTGCAGGATACGTGGCGGAGGATATTATTTCCGGAAGAACACGACCTGCCTACTGGCGGGAATTGAGAGACATCGAAATGGAAAACAAATTCCTGCTGGATGTCCGCACACAGGATGAATTTTCATTGGGCACGCTGCCGGGAGCTGTGAATATTCCTTTGGACGAACTGAGGGACAGGATAGCCGAACTGCCGAAAGACAAGATGATTTATACATTCTGCGCCGTAGGATTGAGAGGGTATCTTGCTTACCGGATACTGACACAGCACGGATTTGAAAAAGTCCGTAATCTGTCGGGCGGACTAAAAACATATCGCGCTGCTACCGCTCCTATCATTATACACGAAGAAAATGATAATGAGACGGACGAGACAACAGTACGGCAAGAAGCAACGGTTCAGGCTAGCAAACCAGTTGCTCCTGTCGAAACAGCCAAGACTATCCGGGTAGACGCCTGCGGCCTACAATGTCCCGGCCCGATTTTAAAGATGAAGAAGACAATGGACATGCTCGCTTCGGGAGAACGCGTTGAAATCACTGCAACTGATCCGGGGTTCCCTCGTGACGCCGCCGCATGGTGCAATTCAACCGGTAACCAACTCGTTTCGAAAGAGTCTTCCGGAGGAAAATCTGTGATAGTTATTGAAAAGGGAGAACCAAAATCGTGCAACATTGTTACTTCTTGTGACAGCAAAGGAAAAACTTTCATCATGTTTAGTGATGATTTGGACAAAGCTTTAGCAACTTTTGTACTCGCAAATGGTGCAGCAGCTACCGGACAGAAGGTGACAATCTTCTTCACATTCTGGGGACTGAACGTTATCAAGAAGTTGCACAAGCCGAAAACCGAAAAAGATATCTTCGGAAAGATGTTCGGTATGATGCTGCCTTCCAGTTCCGGAAAGCTGAAACTCTCGAAGATGAGCATGGGCGGAATAGGGGGAAAAATGATGCGGTATATCATGAACAAGAAAGGGATTGATTCACTGGAATCTTTGCGCCGGCAAGCTTTGGAAAACGGTGTGGAATTTATCGCTTGCCAGATGTCAATGGATGTGATGGGAGTAAAACAAGAAGAACTTCTGGATGAGGTGACCATTGGCGGCGTAGCAACGTATATGGAACGGGCGGATAACGCAAACGTTAATCTATTTATTTAAAAAATGAACTAATAAAATATTCAAATAAGGTATGAAAACAATATGTGCAATGCGTGATGTATTCAAAGCAATGGGAAACTTTGAAACAGCATTTGAAAAAATGTACCAGATAACGCTAAATGAAGCAATGATATTGTGTGCCCTCAAAGAGGCATCGGAGAAAGTGACGGCTACCAATCTGTCCAAGCAAACCGAGCTAAGCCCCTCACACACATCCAAAATGCTGCGAATACTGGAGGAAAAAGGGCTGATCGTCCGGTCGCTCGGAAGTGAAGACCGGAGACAGATGTACTTCCACCTGACCCATACGGGCAAGCAACGAGTAAATGAACTGGAACTTGATAAGGTAGAGATACCCGATCTACTTAAACCCCTGTTTAAATAAACGGATTTTCAAACAATTATCTGTAAATAATGAACGGTGAGCAAACTCCCTGATAATGGGGCAGAGTGCTCACCGTTTTTCTTTAAACAGGGCAAAAGATATATGTTAATTTTCCGGCAAAAGAAATTTCCATCTGAACCTTTTTCCACCTTTCTTGTTGTTTCTATCAAAAGCCCAAGGTACCTGGGCGCGATTTTTATATAACCTAAACATTATAAAAGATATGAAGAAATTAATTCCTATTTTATT
>ENA-OVGI01001263-OVGI01001263.1-human-gut-metagenome-genome-assembly--contig:-NODE-1263-length-13104-cov-4.860679_pt1 | contig 13104 bp, 10 predicted proteins | sample MGYA00237771_ERZ505421 | MGnify/ENA primary metagenome ERZ505421 (study PRJEB26158, sample SAMN06016378) | human gut metagenome | biome: human gut; feature: ankylosing spondylitis patient; material... | reverse complement strand
TGCGCGATGGATTATCTGGACGAATACCGCAAGAGCACCGGCAGCGCCGAGAATATGCGCAGCCAGATCCAGGACTACATTGCAGATGCAGCCCGGGCAAAGCTGGCCGAGGACAAGGCATTGGCCGAGAATGCCGTGCTGCGCCGGGAAGCTGCTGCCCTGCGGGAGCAGCTTGCCAAGGAGCGCCAGCGCGAGACCCGCCGGGAAGAACGCGCCGCCCGCGCTGCAGCAGAGACGGCACAGGAGCAGTCCGCAGCCCCGGAAACCCCGGCGGCAGACAGCGCGCAGGCAGACGAGACCAACTGAATGTACCTTATATAAATAGAAGTCAGAAGGAGAACTATGGCAAGGATCGAGATCTTAGCCCCGGTGGGCAGTGAAGAAATGCTCCGCGCGGCGGTGTTCAGCGGCGCGGACGCAGTATATCTGGGCTTTTCGGGTTTCAACGCCCGCACGGGTGCTGGCAACTTTGACGCAGACAGTCTAAAGGAGGCTGTGCGCTTCTGTCACGCCCGGGGCGTGGCGGTGCACGTTGCGCTGAATACGACCGTGTACGGCACGGAATTGTCGGCGCTGGAGCAGGCTATCCGGGCGGTGGCGGCCAGCGGCGCAGATGCGGTCATCTGTCAGGATCTGGCAGTGGCTACCTTAATTGGCAAAATTGCCCCGCAGCTGCCCCGGCATGGTTCCACTCAGATGAGCGTCCACACCCTGCAGGGCGCACTGGAACTGAAGGAGCTGGGCTTTACCCGGGTGGTGCTGGCGCGTGAGCTGAGCCTGCCCGAGGTGGAGCACATCACAAAGCACTGCGGCATCGAGACCGAGTGCTTCATCCACGGTGCGCTGTGCATGAGCGTGAGCGGCCAGTGCTATATGTCCGCCTTTCTGGGCGGACGCAGCGGCAACCGGGGCTCTTGTGCGGGACCCTGCCGTCTGCCCTTTGAAGCCAACGCCCTGCCGGAGGGCAAGCCCGGGCGGCTGCATCACCTTTCCCTCAAGGATAACTCTGCCATCGACAAGCTGGACAAGCTGCAGGCGCTTGGCGTAGCATCGGCAAAAATAGAGGGTCGTCTCCGCACGCCGGAGTATGTGGCGGCGGCGGTCAGCGCCTGTCTGGCGGGCCGCGAGGGCCGCGCCTACGACCGCGACCTGCTGAAGAACGCTTTCAGCCGCTCCGGTTTCACCTCCGGCTATCTGGACGGAAAAATCGACGGCACGATGTTCGGTGTGCGCAGCGAAGCTGACGCCGAGCTGACCAAAAAGACCCTGCCCATGCTGCGCGAGCTTTACCGCCGCGAGCGATCCCGCGTGCCGGTGCAGATGAAGCTGGAGATCGAAGAGGGCGGCGAAAAGCTGACCGTTACCGATGCCGATGGCAACAAGGCCTTTGCCTATGGGGACGCCGAGCCGCAGCCTGCCCGCACCGACCCCACCGAGAGCCTGAACCGCAGCTTGGCAAAGACCGGCGGCACGCCCTTTACGGCAGAGAAGATCACCGTGGAAATGGACGGCGGGCCGTGGTTCATCCCCGGCAGCGCCGTAAACGAGCTGCGCCGGGAAGCACTGGATGTCCTGCTCAAAAAGCGGGAGGTGCTGCGCCCGTGGCCTACCACCGAGGAACACGTTGCCGCCCTGCCGCAGCGTACCCTGCCGTCTCGCCGCACCCTGCGCGCCCGATTCGAGCGCTGGGAACAGGTGCCGGAGCGGGCACTTGACGGGGTGGAATACCTCATCCTGCCCATTGCGCAGGCCGACCGTGTGCCCCGGGAGTGGCGGGCTAAGACCATTCTGGAGCTGCCCCGGGTCATGTTTGGTGCGCTGGAACAGGACACCGCCCGCCGCATCGCAGCCACGCAGGATGCGGGCTTTGCCGGGTACGAGGTCAGCAACATCGCCCATCTGCGGCTGTGCCGTGGGCTGCCCATGACCGGCGGTTTCGGGCTGAACATCACCAACAATGCGGCGGCGCAGTTCTATGCAGAGCAGGGGCTTTCCAGCCTGCTTATTCTGCCGGAGGTGAAAGACAGCGATATTGCGTCCATTGCGCCCACCCGGAACGGGAAGCCTGTGCCCACGGGCGTGATGATCTACGGTCATATGCCGCTGATGCTCACCCGCGCCTGCCCGCTGCAGAACATCCACGACTGCGCCCACTGCGACAAGACCGGCGTGCTGACCGACCGCAAGGCCAAGAAGTTCCCAGTGCGGTGCGGCCTTGGTGTGCGCACCATCTATAACCCTGTACCTATTTATATGGGGGATAAGCCGGGCGCTTTGACGGTGGACTACAGTGTGGCTTACTTCACGCTGGAAAGCCGGGAGGAAGCGGCCAAAATTCTGGAGATGATCCGCACCCATGCACCCTTTGAAGGTGATTTTACCCGTGGGTTGTATTTTAAAGGTACGAACTGAAACTCCTTCCGTCATTGCTGACGCAATGCCACCTCCCTGAGGAAGCTGTCGAGCGTATGCGAGACTGAAGGAGTTGCTATAAAATCAAAACGAGGTATACTATGGAACCCATCACAGTAAAATATAAGGTATTGGACACCCGTGCCAAGGTGCCCTCTTACGCAACCCCCGGCTCTGCTGCCGCCGACCTGTGCGCCGTACTGGACGCGCCGCTCACCCTTGCCCCCATGGAGCGGGCACTGGTGCCCACCGGCCTTGCCATCGAGCTGCCCGGCCCCCACAGCGTGGCACTGGTGTACGCACGCAGCGGCCTTTCCATCAAGCACGGCCTGTGCATGGCCAACGGCGTGGGTGTGGTGGACAGCGATTACCGCGGCGAGCTGAAGGTGCCCATGGTCAATCTGGGCAGGGAAGCCTACACCATTCAGCCCGGTGAGCGTGTGGCCCAGCTGTGCATCGCACCGGTGTACACCGCCGCCTTTGTGCCTGCCGAAGAGCTGGGCGATACCCAGCGCGGCGAGGGCGGCTTTGGCTCTACCGGAAAGTGAGATGGAATAATGAACCTGATCTTAGCTTCCGGCAGCCCGCGCAGGCGGGAGCTGCTCTCCTTATATACCACCAATTTCACCGTCTGCGTCAGTGACTTTGACGAAAGTGCGGTGCAGGCCGCTACGCCTGCCCATCTGGTGGAACAGCTGGCCCGGGGCAAGTGCCTTGCCGTTTCGGCCCAGCACCCGGGCGCTGTGGTCATCGGCTGTGATACGGTGGTGGATGTGAACGGCGAGGTGTTCGGCAAGCCCCACAGCGAAGAGGACGCAAAGCGGATGCTGCGCGCCCTTTCCGGTGCCACCCACGAGGTGCACACCGGCGTGTGCATCTCGGACGGTACGCGCACTGAAAGCTTTGTGGACAGCTGCCGCGTTACCTTCTTCCCGCTGGGTGAAGAGGAAATCGACTTCTACGCTTCCACCGCCGAACCCTACGATAAAGCCGGTGCCTATGCCATTCAGGGGCGGGCGGCCCTCTGGCTGGACCGTATTGAGGGCGACTACTACACCATCATGGGTCTGCCGGTGAGCCGCACCGTACAGCTGCTGGCACATTTTGTGTGATAAAACTGGAAAAAACGAAGAAAACTTGCGCAAACGCTTGAGAAATCATTGCCTTGCGGCTATAATAGAACCGTGTTATTCTGCGCAAAGGCGGCACAAAAGGGCTGCCGGATGTTCTGGCGCTATAGATAAAATGGGAAGCATAAGGAGAATTTTTACAATGGGCCTGTTTTCTAAAGATGTAGGTATCGATCTGGGTACCGCAAATACTCTGGTATATATGAAGGGCAAGGGCATCATCATGCGGGAGCCTTCGGTCGTGGCTGTGGATACCAAGACCGACGAGGTGCGCTGTGTGGGTGCCGAGGCAAAGGCTGTCATTGGCCGTACCCCCGGCAGCATCGTGGCTGTGCGTCCGCTGAAGGATGGCGTGATCGCTGACTTTGACATCACCACCAACATGCTGGAAAATTTCCTCAAGAAGGCATGCGGCAACAGCATGTTCTCCCGCCCCCGCGTGGTCATCTGCATCCCGTCCGGCGTTACCGAGGTGGAGCGCCGCGCTGTGCGCGAGGCTACCCTGAAGGCCGGTGCCCGTCAGGTGTCCGTCATTGAGGAACCCATGGCAGCAGCCATCGGTGCGGGCCTGCCCATCAGCGAGCCTACCGGCAGCATGATCGTGGATATCGGCGGCGGCACGGCTGAGATCGCTGTGATCTCTCTGGGCGGCATCGTGGCCTCCCGCAGCGTGCGCATGGCAGGCGATATGTTCGATCAGGCCATCATCGCCTTCATCAAGCGCAAGTACAACCTGCTGATCGGTGAGCGCACCGCAGAGCAGATCAAGATCGAGATCGGCTCCGCCTATGCGCTGGACCCCGAAATGACCATGGAGATCAAGGGCCGTAACCTCGTGGACGGCCTGCCCAAGAACATCGTCGTCCACTCGGAGGATGTGCGCGAAGCTCTGCTGGAATGCCTGGTCAAGATCACCAGCGCCATCAAGGAAACGCTGGAGCGCACCCCGCCGGAGCTGAGTGCGGATATCATCGACCGCGGCATCACCCTGACCGGCGGCGGCGCACTGCTGCGCGGTCTGGATCAGCTGATCCAAAGCGAGACCGGCATCGACGTACACATTGCGGAAGACCCGCTGGACTGCGTGGCCAAGGGTGCCGGTGCGGTGCTGGATCATGTGGATGTCCTGCATGACGTGCTGGACACCGACGGCGGCCACATGTAACACGGGCAAGGCCCACACTTGCGGAAAAAGGCTCTTTTGCGCAGCGTCTGCGCTGATTTCCGCTGCAAACAATGTCTCTTGCGCGGATGGCAGGGCTGTCCGCGCTTTTCTTATGGCATGGCATCCACCCGAAACAGGAGGGTACTCCCTTGAAGGATTTTTTTGACACATGGAAATTTAAGATACTGGTAGCCGTGGCGGTGTTTCTGGTGGGCATTATGGCCTATGCCGGTGCCAACGGACGACTGACTGCTGCCCCGCAGGAACTGCTGGGCGTGGTGCTGATGCCGCTCCAGAAGGTCACATCGGCACTGAGCGGCGGCATTGGCTCGGTGTGGGAAAAATACACCAGCATCGATGAGGTCATGGAACAGAACGAACAGCTGGAAGCGGAGAATGCTGAGCTGCGCCAGCAGATCGTGGACTATGACCGCATCAAGGCGGAGAACGAAGCCTACAAGGCACTGGCCCGCATTCAGGATTCCAACACCGAAGCAAGCTATATTTCTGCCTTTGTGATCGGCCGCGACCCGCTGGATGAGTTCGGAGGCTTTACGCTGGACTGCGGCACGGTGAACGGCGCAGCCGTGAACGATGCCGTGATCAGCGATAAGGGCTATCTGATCGGCATGGTGGTGGAAGCCGACACCACCAGCTGCAAGGTGATGACCATTCTGCACCCCAGCTTCAGCGCTGCGGGCGTGGTATCCCGCACGCGGGAAAACGGCATTATCAATGGCAGCACCGATTATGCCGGTGACGGCCTGTGCGTGCTGACCAATCTGGAACGCGCCACTGAGACGAAGATGGGAGATCAGGTGATCACCACCGGTCTTGGAGGCGTGTTCCCGCCGGATCTGCTGGTGGGAACTGTGCAGAAGGTGGAGCCGGAAGTCAGCGGCAAATCTTCCATTGCAGTGGTGCGCCCGGGTGCAGACCCGCGCACGGTCAAGCACGTATTCGTTATTACCGACTATTAAGGGGGCGCATTTGTATGGAATCACGCCGCATGCGCAGCCGCAACCAGATCCTGAAATGGGTCTGCTACGCGGTGGCACTGTTTGTGTGCGCGGCACTGCAGACGACCCCCGGCCTGCTCCAGCTGGGGCAGGCAAAGCCGCTGTTCATTCTGCCGCTGTGTCTGGCTGTGGCCGTGTATGAAGGCGAGTTTGCAGGTGCACTGTTTGGTGCCGTGAGCGGCCTTTTGTGGGACTACACCGCCGGGCGCACCGTGGGTATGCTGGCGCTGGAACTGCTGTTGCTCTGCTTTGCGCTTTCGGTGCTGGTTCAGGTGTATCTGCAGGGCAGCACATGGAACTTTGCGCTCATCAGCACCGGCACGGCCCTTGTGGTGCTCTCGCTGGACTGGCTGTTCTTCTACTACATGCCCGGCTACAGCTGGGCGCTGAGCCGCTGGCTGACCTTTGTGCTGCCTTCGGCCATGATGACGCTGGTGCCGTCGCTGATGCTGTTCAGTCTGGTGCGGCACATTTACAGCGCATTCAAAATCGACAACGGCGTAGTCTGAACCGCCGGAGGAAACGCGGATGAACCAAAACGAACGAAAAACCGTTGCGCGCCGGATGATCCTGCTCATTGCAGTGGCATGTGTTATCATGGGCCTGTACGTGATGCGGCTGATCTTTCTGCAGCTGGTCAACGGCGACGACTTCAAGGCCAAGGCCACCAATACCACCGACTATAACTTTACGGTCACGGCGGCCCGCGGCGATATCGTGGACAGCGCCGGGCGGCGCATTGCCACCACAACCACCAGCTACAATGTGGTCCTCAACAAACTGCTGATGGGCGACCGGGATCTGGACACCATGCTGCAGCAGATCGTGGAGCTGCTGCGTGCGAACGGCGAGAGCTGGAATGATACGCTGCTGATCGGTCAGGCGGACGCAGCAGGCAATTACGCCTTTACGGACGATGACACGTCCACCAGCGACCAGAAGCAGCTGGCAGACATGAAGGAAACGCTTGGTCTGCAGCAGTACGCCACCGCCAACGATGTAATGGAAATGCTGGTGGAAAAGAACGATCTGCAGGATTTTTCGCCGGAATGGCAGCGTGTGCTGGCCGGCATCCACTACGAGATGGACCGGCAGGCGTTCTCCAATGTGAACAATTTTGTCATGGCGGAGAACGTGAGCACCCTCGCGGTGGCCACCATCAAGGAGCACAGCCTGCAACTGCCAGGTGTGGAGATCGTGGAAACCAGCGCCCGCAGCTACGACCAGAGCGATATCATCCCGGCGGTGCTGGGCCGTGTGGGCAAGATCACGGCGGAAAAGTGGAAGGTGACTGATTCCAACGGTCAGGTGACCTATCCGCTGCGGGAAAAAGGCTATAACATGAACGATGTTCTGGGCATTTCTGGTCTGGAATCCGTTTATGAGGACGAGCTGCGCGGCAAGGACGGCGTGGAGACCATCACCCGCAATTCGGACGGCGTGATCGTGGACACCAAGATCACCACCGTGCCGGAGCCGGGGCATACCGTGCAGCTGACCATCAACAGCGACTTTCAACGGGCGGTGGACAAGGCCCTTGCCAACAATATCGACATGATCAACCGGGTGTACAACACCGGCGATATGAAAGCTGCCGCCGGCGCTGCGGTGGTGCTGGACGTAAAGGACGGCAGCGTGCTGGCGGCTGCAAACTACCCCAGCTTTGACCAAAATCTGTACGCCACCAACTATTCCGAGTACAGCGCCGACCCCAGCCTGCCCCTGTTCAACCGGGCACTGCAGGGTCTGTACACCCCCGGCTCCACCTTTAAGCCTGCGGTGGCGGTGGCAGCGCTGGACAGCGGCCTGATCAACCAGCACTCCACCGTCAACTGCACCGGCGTGTACACCTATTATAAGGACTACCACCCCCGCTGCACCCGCCACGGCCACAGCGGCAACATTGACGTGGTCACTGCCATCAAGTGGAGCTGCAACATCTTCTTCTACGATGTGGGCCGCCGCCTGACCAGTGACGTCTACGATGCCTACGCCTACAAGCTGGGTCTTGGGCAGCGCACCGGCGTGGAGGTAAACGAGGCCGTGGGACGGCTGACCAAAAAGACAGACAAAAACTACACCTCATCGCTGGATATTCAGGCCGCCATCGGGCAGGGCAACACGGTAGTAAGCCCCATCCAGCTGGCTACCTACGCCGCCACGCTGGCCAACAACGGCGTGCGCTACCGCACCCATTTTGTCAAGGCCATTCTGGATACCAACACCGGCGAGGTGCTCAGCGAGACCCAGCCGGAGGTGATGGATGTCATCGAGGGCAACGGCGACACCTTTGCGCTGGTGCGGCAGGGCATGACACTGGTGCCCAGCACCATCAGCGGCAAGATCTCCAGCTATCCCATTGCCATCGCCTGCAAGACCGGTACCCCCCAGCGCAGCGAGACCTACGCTTCGGGCAAGCACTACCTGAACGCCATGATGATCGCCTATCTCCCGGCAGACGACCCGGAGATCGCCATCGGCATTACGGTGGAGTACGGCGGCTACGGTGCCCGTACCGGTGATCTGGTGGTGGATATCGCCAACGCCTATTTTGCCATGAAGGACGGCACGCTGGAGGTGGACCCCTATGTAGACCCGCGCACCGTGGTGCAGGAGGACACCGCAGCATCGGATGCCGCCGCCCAGACCGCCCCGGATGCTGCGAATGATGCACAGACCGATGCAGCAGCCGCAGAGCCGCAGCAGACAGCTGCTCCCGCAGCGGCAGCGGAGGAAGAAAATAACGATGTACTGCTTGCACAGTAAGGCGTAGCTGCGTGCAAAGTGCTGAACTTGAACGAAAATTTGAATATTGTGTCCAAAAACCTGTTGTAAATGAGTTGCGTTTGTGATATCATGTATAACAAAGGAAATTTATCAAGCGTTTTATATACAAATGTTTCAATAGAGGAGAGATCTACAGATGACGATTGCCCTGATCGCGCATGACTCCAAAAAGGAGCTGATGGTTCAGTTCTGCACGGCGTACTGCCGTATTCTGAGCCAGCATAAATTGGTGGCGACCGGCACTACCGGCAAACTGATTTCCGAGGCCACCGGCCTGCAGGTACAGCGTTTTCTGGCCGGTGTGCAGGGCGGCGACCAGCAGATCGCGTCCCGTATTGCCTGCAACGAGATCGACCTGCTGCTGTTCTTCCGCGACCCCATCAATGCCAAGCCCAGCGAGCCGAATGAGATGACCCTGCTGCGCCTGTGCGATGTGCACAACATCCCCATGGCCACCAACATCGCCACCGCCGAGGTGCTGATCCACGGCTTGGAGCGCGGAGATCTGGACTGGCGCGATATCGTGCACCCGCAGAACTAAAGTATGCAAAAAAGAAGCGCTGCATCGTATAGATGCGGCGCTTCTTTTTTGTGTGGAAAGCGGTTGGATCAGACCGTTCCGTTCACCTTAAAATCCTGTGCCATCTCCTGCACATCGGCGGCGGTAAACTCGCCCAAGGGCAGCAGCAGACGGGCAAGGGTGTCCTGCGGCAGCGCTGCCAGTGCGGCACTCTCGTCCAGTGCGGCGTCCACAGCGGGGCAGACGGCGTGCACGCCGTCGCTGCCCAACTCCACCCGGGCGTGGTGACCGGTGGCAATATACTGGATGCCCAGCTTGTCGGCAGCGGTCAGCAGGGCGGCAAAACGTGCATCGTTGCCGCTGCCCAGTATCTCGGCGGGCTGGTCTGCCAGTGCTTCTGCCTTCAGTACGATGCACTCGATGCCAAGAGTCTCGGCAGCCTGCCGTGCGGCTGCGGCCCAAGCGCTCTGGTCAGCGGCCAGCTGCACCACAGCCCCGGCCACGCCAAAGCCCTGCTGCTGCAAAATGCGCACAACAACGCCGCAGTCCACAGTGCCGTCCATGCTGACAAGCACCTTGTCCTGTGTTTCGTAGGTGTCGAACCCGTTGCCGGGCAAAAATGCGTCGCTCATGTTCCTTGCCTCCCGCCATGTGCTTTGCTTTGTGCTACGGCCAGCTGGTCGCAGCGTTCGTTTTCCGGGTGGCCTGCGTGGCCTTTTACCCAGACGTAGGTGATCTTGTGCCGTGCTTCCTGCTCCAGCGCCTGTGCCCATAAGTCCGGGTTCAGGGCAGGAGAGCCGTCGGCTTTTTTCCAGCCCCGGCGCTTCCAGCCCTTGGCCCAGCCCTTTTCCAGCCCGTTGATGACATACTGGCTGTCAGAGCACAGCCGCACCTCACAGGGCTCCTTGAGCTGGCGCAGCGCCTCGATAAAGGCCGTCAGCTCCATGCGGTTGTTGGTGGTGCTGGCGTCGCCGCCGCTCAGTTCCTTTTCGTACACTTTGCCGTCAAAGCGGTAGCGCAGCACCGCACCCCAGCCGCCCGGGCCGGGGTTGCCGCTGCAAGCGCCGTCTGTGTACACCTCTACCTGTTTCATGGGGTTCTCCTTATAGAATAGAATACCTTTATTTAGCGCTATTTTGCCCGGGATGTCAAGAGCCAATGTATACACCGGCCCAGTTTTGCCAAACCTTGGAATTGACAAAACCGGTGCGAGATACTATACTTAGCGTAACAAAATGCGTATAGGGGTGCACCAAAGGTGTGCGCCCGGCTGTTCCGGCAGAAACGCCACGGTCGCATCGAACAGATGGACTTACCTGGCCAAGAACCTCTTGCGGAACCAACAGCGCTGCCGCAAAAAGCACGCTGAACGATAAATTCTATACGATGCATCAACCGGAAGCCGATGCAGTTTCAGGTGCTTCCCCTGTGCAAGGTGCGGCTGCTCTCCCCGGTGGGGGCGCGGCCTGACCTGCAATTGAATCTGGAGGTAAAGAATGGCTCAAACAAAAGAAACTAACCCCGCACCCCGTGCAAAAGCCCCGGCAGCGCCCAAGGCAGCTGCAGCAAACGGCACTGTTCCCGCAGGGGAAAAGCACACCCGTCCCACTACCCGCCGCCCCTACTATAACCGCCGCCCGCGCCGTGTGCAGCAGCCCAAGGAGGTAGCGACCCCCATCCATATCTACCCGCTGGGCGGTCTGGGCGAGGTCGGCAAGAACATGACCGTCTACGAGTGCAACGGCGATATGATCATCGTGGACTGCGGTCTGGTGTTCCCGGACAGCGAGATGTTCGGCGTGGACATGGTCATCCCGGACTTCACCTTTGTGGTGCAGAACAAGGATAAGATCAAGGGTCTGCTCATCACCCACGGCCACGAGGACCACATTGGCAGCATTCCCTATCTGCTGCAAAAGTTCAGCCTGCCGGTGTACGGCACCCGCCTGACCTGCGGCCTGATCAAAAACAAGCTGGAGGAGTTCGGCCTTGCCGGTAAGACCAAGTTTGTGGAGATCGTGCCCCGGCAGAAGATCAAGCTGGGCTGCTTTACCGTGGAGCCCATCCATGTGAACCACTCTATCCCGGATGCCGTGGCCTTTGCCATCGACAGCCCCGCCGGTACCATCATCCAGACCGGCGACTTTAAGATCGATTACACCCCGCTGGCCTGCGGCGTGACCGACCTGTCCACTCTGTCCGAGTACGGGCAGCGCGGTGTGCTGGCATTGCTGAGCGACTCCACCAACGCGGAGCGCCCGGGCTTTACCGCCACCGAGCAGAAGGTGGCTGCCGGTGTGCGCAGCCTGTTTGCCCGCGCCCGCAATAAGCGCATCATCATTGCGACCTTTGCGTCCAACATCTACCGCGTGCAGCAGATCATTGATCTGGCTGTGGAGGATGGCCGCAAGGTGGCCTTCAGCGGCCGCAGCATGGTCAACAACACCGCCATGGCGCAGGAGCTGGGCTATATGCACATCCCGGAGGGGACTCTGATCAGCGTGGACGAGCTGAACCAGTACCCGCCGGAGCAGGTGGTGCTGGTGACCACCGGCAGTCAGGGCGAGCCCTTGAGCGCGCTGAGCCGTATGGCCTCCTGCAGCCACCGTCAGGTGCGTGTGGGCCCCGGCGACTTCATCATCATCTCCGCCAACCCCATCCCCGGCAACGAAAAGAGCGTGACCAAGATCGTCAACGGTCTGCTGCTGCTGGGCGCAGAGGTCATCTACGAGAGTATGTATGATGTGCACGTTTCCGGCCACGCCTGTCAGGAGGAGCAGAAGCTGATGCTCACCCTGACCAAACCCAAGTATTTCCTGCCCGTGCACGGCGAGTATAAGCAGCTGAAAAAGCACGCCCTCACCGCTGCAAGTCTGGGCATCCCCACCAGCAATATCCTCATTGCAGAAAACGGCTCCAACGTTATCCTCTCGCAGGACGAGATGAAGCTGGGTGAGCCGGTGACCGCCGGTGCCGTCATGGTGGACGGCCTTGGCGTGGGCGATGTGGGCAATGTGGTGCTGCGGGACCGCAAGCACCTCTCTGAGGATGGCCTTGTCATCATCGTGGCTACCGTGGACAGCAAGACCGGCAAGGTGCTGGCCGGGCCGGATCTGGTAAGCCGGGGCTTTGTGTATGTGCGCGAGAACGAGAGCCTGATGGACGGTGCCCAGAGCATTGTGGAAAATGCGCTGGAGCGCTGTGTGGACGAGCACGTCCGAGACTGGAACAGCGTAAAGACCCGTGTGCGTGAGGCACTGAGCAGCTATATCTACCGGCGCACCAAGCGCAGCCCGATGATCCTGCCGATCCTGATGGAGGTCTGATCCGGGCGCACCGCAAGGCGGTGCAGCGTCTGAGGAGGCAAAAAACCAATGAAACGTAAACCAAGATGGACACTGGAAATGCTCACGGCCAGTCTGGCGGTGCTGTGCGGTCTTTTGCTGCTGGTGCTGCTGGTGCAGCGCCCCACGGCATGGCCGCTGTTGGCTGTGCTGGTGGTGTTGTGGGGCATAGGGGCAACCCTGTTCCGCTGCAAGCTGCGCCGCTGGGTGGTGCGCTGGACAAGCGGCACCACCTTTGAAAAATCCAAGGTGCAGTTCAGTCTGGAGCCCCTTTCCCAGCCTGCGGCGCTGCTCTCCGGCGAGACGGTGCTGTGGTACAACAGCCAGTTCCGCACCCGCCTGCTGGGCGGGCAGGATGTGCTGGCCAGCCGGGTACAGAAGCTGCTGCCCGGGCTGGATCTGCAGCTGTGCCGCAAGCGCGAGGGGCAGCTGCTGACCCTTGCCGACGGCTACTGGAGCGTGCACAGCTCCACCGTGCCCGGCGAAGCCGAAAGCGTGACCCTGCTGGTGCTGAACGAGGAGACCGAGCTGCGCCGCATCGAGGCAGAGTATAAGGCCAGCCGTCCGGGGTATCTTGCCTTTCAGCTGGACGGCTACGACGATGTGTTCGGGGATCTGATGGACAGCGAACGCGCCCGCCTGCTGGAGGGCGTCAACCGCATTCTGGAGGAGATGATCGGGCGCGGCAGCGGCTTTCTGCGCCGGGTAGGCAGCGGCGGCCGCTACA
>ENA-OVGI01001261-OVGI01001261.1-human-gut-metagenome-genome-assembly--contig:-NODE-1261-length-13121-cov-4.375402_pt1 | contig 13121 bp, 8 predicted proteins | sample MGYA00237771_ERZ505421 | MGnify/ENA primary metagenome ERZ505421 (study PRJEB26158, sample SAMN06016378) | human gut metagenome | biome: human gut; feature: ankylosing spondylitis patient; material... | reverse complement strand
TCGGAGAAAACTGCTTCCTCGCAGACAACGCAACTATTATAGGAGATGTAAAAATAGGAAATGATTGCAGTATATGGTTTAGCACCGTATTGCGCGGTGACGTCAATTCTATACGTATAGGCAATGGAGTTAACATCCAGGATGGAAGTGTTTTGCATACATTATATCAAAAATCAGTTATCGAAATCGGCGACCATGTTTCCGTGGGGCATAATGTAACCATACACGGAGCGACTATCAAAGATTATGCTTTAGTCGGAATGGGATCGACCATACTAGACCATGCTATAGTCGGTGAAGGAGCAATTGTAGCTGCCGGTTCTTTAGTCCTAAGTAATACAGTAATCGAGCCTGGAAGTATTTGGGGTGGAGTACCTGCCAAATTTATAAAGAAGGTAGACCCGGAACAAGCCAAAGAATTAAACCAGAAGATTGCTCACAATTATCTGATGTATTCGCAATGGTATAAAGAATGATTTTTAGTAAAATCGGAAACAAAGCTTCACTCCTTCTTACACTTAAAACATAAGAGTAAGAAGGAGTTTTTCTTGTATTACCCGAATCAATCATCATTGACTTCCAAAGTCCATATTCATCTTATTTAACCCTCTGATAATTGGAATATTACGAAATATCCGTAGATTTGTAAAAGATTAAATCGAGGCAGTGAATCAACAAACATTCACCTATTATGAAAATAAGACTACTACTTACAATTCTCTTACCGACAGCAACAATAGCTGCCAATACCCAAATCATGGAAAGAACGTTTTTAAAGAAAGTACTTACCAAGTTAGAAAAGATTGAATCTGCGACATATTACGTCACTGACGAAAGCCGGCAACCTGATGATTCCACCACATTATTCAGTAGCAAAGAGTTTGAGCTTATCGCAATAGAATCTTGGAGCCGCCAAGTATCTTCTATTCGAAATTACGCAAACCGGAAGAAGTTAAATGATACTATTCTAAACGCAGCCAATGAAGTAATCAAACAATATCAGACAAGCGGTGCCACACCTTACTTTTTCATTGTAGATCAAGAAGGAATCAGAAGTTATAGTAAAGAGAATACCGATAAAGAAATAATCCATACAATAAAAGAACTACTATGAGCAGACTATTTACCTTCCTTTGCCTGTCTTTGTTATTCAATCTAGCACAGGCACAATTACCGACCCCCGAGTATAAAAAAGGACAAGCCATCCTGAGTGGGACAATCGCCAACTACAATCCGGACGACAATCTGATATTCAAGATCGGTGCTCCCAATATCGTAATGGGAACAGCCGAGACACTTTATCCGACTGTTGAAGCAGATGGAAGTTTCACGATTAATATTCCTCTCTACCATAGTGCTCAAGTACGGATGATAATAGGAAATGCAGATTTAGTCATTCTGTTAAGTCCCGAAAAAGAGACCAATGTAACTATCAATCTAAGCAATCTGCCAGGAAAACAATTTGTATATAGTGGTCAGTATGCTACCATTAACAATGAATGGTGTCAGCCGGAACTGATAACAAAGATACCTCCTGTTTATAGAGATGGCGACTTATTGGATTCTATTGCAGGCATCAGTGCCAACGAGTTCAAGGAACGCTGCATCAACCAATACAAACAGTACATAGCGCACAACAACACACAGTCGCAATTCAGCGAAGACACTCGTACACTAGCCAATCTTTCATGCGCATTTGATTGTCTGGAAAACCTGCAAGCTACCCACTATTGTCTGCAAACAGCTTATCAGAAGAAAGAAAACATTACGCGAGAACAAGCTTTTGCAGCTTTCCTCGATATACATTTACCTGATGATTTTCACAACTACCTGAAAGATTTTCCTGTCAATCACCCTTTGGCACTTTATTGTTATAATTACCGTAATGTAGTCACAAACTTCTTATATGATACACACTATGACCCACTCTCTATGGAAAAATATCTATTGGAAAACGCACCGCTCACAAAAGAGGAGCAGACACTCATTCATCAATATGAAGCAGCTTTTAAAGCAGGAGTAATCTTCCGGCGGCAAAACGATTTGATGACACTCATCCGCAAATATACTAAAGAGAGAAACGACTGTAACTGGAAAATATTTTCCGAAGCCAAAAAACGTCTGGGGCATATCCTGCAAGACAGCACCTGTTTGCCGGTTGACTACATACGCGCAATCTATATGCGCTCCAGCCTTTACAACCTACAACCGTTGACCTCCCGGCAGGAAATCATGGCTTCGGAAATTACAAATCCTATATTCATAGGCATCATTCAAGACATGAACCGTCAGATGCAACCCCGGAAGAAGGCAACAACAAAGAAATATACCATCTGCGAAGCGTCACAAGTGGCAGAAGAAGAACTGCTGGATGCACTCATTGCACGTCATAAAGGCAAAGTACAGTTTATCGATTTCTGGGCTACCTGGTGTGGCGGTTGCCGGCAGATTATCAAAGAATATGAGCCGCTAAAGAAAGATATAAGTGAAGACAAAGTAGCTTTCATTTACCTCACCGGCCCCAGTTCGATAAAGAAGACATGGGAAATACTCATAGAAGATATCGCAGGCGAACATTACTGGCTGGACAAAGAGCAATGGGAATATCTTTGGACACATTTTCAAATGACAGGGTTACCGATGTATCTGCTAATAGACAAGCAAGGGAATATAGTGAAACGATTTACTCACATTACCACCAAAGAATTAAAAGATTTACTGGAACAAGAAATCAATAAGATATAAGTCCGTACAAATACTAATAAAAGAGAATTGTTTTTCAGGGCAGGATTTCGGAATATGAAATCCCCTTTAAGAAGAGAGAAGTCCCCTTATTTTAGATTGACCCATTACAGAGAACTAAAATTAGGGGACTTTTATAATTAGAAATTAATCATGTGCATAATCTTCTCCGTAGCTCCGGCGTTGCTTGTCACATAATACCCCGCATTTGTACCGGTTTCACGCAAGAATACCTCATCAGTCCGGAAACGATCCAGCAAAGTTTTCAGTTCATCATAATCTTTGATAGAATAGGCTCCTTTTGCTTCCAGCAATTGAACAGCTTCCATAAATTTCTGGTATTTAGGTCCGAAAATCACAGGAATACCATACACGGCTGCCTCCAAAGTGTTGTGAATACCAACCCCGAAACCACCCCCGATATAAGCTATTTCTCCATAACGATAAATAGAAGAAAGCAATCCGAAACAATCAATAATGAGACAGTCAGCTTTCAATACATTCTTTTCGTCGGCACGGGTATAACGCACGTAAGGACGTTTCAGTTTGCTGATAATCTCTACCAGGTGATTTTCATCAATTACATGGGGAGCTATAATCAGCTTCATTTCCGGGTGATTGTTGAAATACTCAAGGAATAAATCTTCATCTGGTCCCCAAGAGCTTCCCGCCACAAAAGTAAAGGTATTGTCTCCTTTGAACAGTTTCACTAACGGAAGATCTTTGGCTTCCTCGCGAATCTGCAATACCCGGTCAAAACGGGTATCACCCACTACCGTCACACGGTTAATACCTATCTTTGACAAATAACGTTTGGAAGTCTCATTCTGCACAAACAGGTGATCGAAATCCTTCAACACATTCCGATATGTCCCTCCATACCATTTAAAGAAGATCTGATCGCGGCGGAAAATAGAAGACACACTATACACCGGAATACGGCGTTTATGCAGTTCGTCCAGATAATTTTTCCAAAACTCGTACTTGATAAAGAATGCCATGCAAGGGTTTGCGATATCCAGGAACTTCTTCACATTCCGCGGTTTGTCAAACGGCAGATAGCAGACAATATCCGCTCCCCGGTAGTGCTTGCGCACTTCATAACCGGACGGAGAGAAAAAAGTAAGCAATATCTTATAATTCGGATATTTTTCCCGAATCATTTCTATCAAGGGACGTCCCTGCTCGAACTCACCAAGCGAAGCGGCATGGAACCAGATATACTGCTCCCCTTTCTCCACCTGTTGGCGTAGAAGTTCATATACCACCCAATGCCCTTTCATCATCTTCCGGGGCTTGCGGCTAAACGGAGCAGCCAAATGGACGAAAAAGTCATAAATGACTATTGCCAGGTTGTAAAGCATAGTACTATGTATGTCGATTACTTCAAAACCTCTACCGCCCGTTTCATACGAGCCACAGTCTCTTCCTTACCCAATACCCAGGAAATGTCGAACATGTGCGGGCCTTTGCCTTCGCCTACCAGAATCAGACGGAAAGCATTCATGATATTACCTGTATGATAACCTTTTTCCGCAATCCAGTCCATTACGACCTTTTCCTGCCCTTCAATACTAAAATCTTCAATGCCGGCAATTACTTCCGCCAATTCGGTCATACACTTAGCCGAATCTTCTTTCCAACGTTTCTTTACTGTCTTTTCATCATATTCGGTAGGAGCCACAAAGAAGAAGCTGCATGTCTCCCACAGTTCCTTTACGAAACTTACGCGGTCTTTCATCATCCCGACCACAGTAACAACCTTCTCGAAAGGAGCCTCCACACCGTGTTCTTTCAATACAGGCACAAACAGTTCGGCAATCTCTTCATTCGGTTTCTGCTGGATATACTGGTGGTTGAACCAAATACCTTTCTTATAATCAAATTTAGCACCCGACTTACTGCAACGGTGCAAGTCGAATAACTTTATAAGTTCGTCCATTGACATCACTTCCTGATCGTTACCCGGATTCCAGCCAAGCAAAGCAAGGAAATTGATGACAGCTTCAGGCAAATAACCGGATTCACGATAACCGGAAGAAACCTCTCCCGATTTCGGATCATGCCATTCCAACGGGAATACGGGGAATCCCAGACGGTCACCGTCACGCTTGCTCAGTTTGCCGTTGCCTTCCGGCTTCAAGAGCAGAGGCAGGTGAGCAAATTCCGGCATGGTATCTTCCCAGCCGAAAGCACGGTACAACAGTACGTGCAGCGGAGCGGAAGGCAACCATTCTTCCCCACGGATCACATGGGAAACCTCCATTAAATGATCGTCCACGATGTTAGCAAGGTGGTAGGTAGGCAGTTCATCGGCCGATTTATAAAGAACCTTATCATCCAGAATAGATGAGTTGATAATCACTTCACCACGGATCAAGTCGTTCACACGAACATCTTCGTTCGGTTCAATCTTGAAACGGACTACATATTGCTTGCCTTCCGCAATCAGTGCATCCACTTCTTCCTTCGGCATAGTCAGTGAATTGCGCATCATCCCTCGGGTAGATGCGTCATATTGGAAGTTAGCAATTTCCGCACGCTTGGCGTCCAGTTCCTCCGGGGTATCAAAGGCGATGTATGCTTTTCCATTCTCCAGCAGAACCTCTACATATTTCTTATAGATTTCGCGGCGTTCCGACTGACGGTACGGGCCATGTTCCCCACCGAAGCTCACACCTTCGTCAAAGTGGATACCCAACCACTTGAAAGATTCGAGTATATACTCTTCCGCTCCCGGAACAAACCGGTGAGAGTCAGTATCTTCTATACGAAATATCAGGTCTCCGTCGTGTTGACGCGCAAATAGATAATTATACAAAGCTGTACGCACACCACCGATGTGCAGTGCTCCCGTAGGACTCGGAGCAAAACGAACTCTTACTTTTCTTTCTGCCATAATTTGGGTTAGTATAGGTAAATCGTGGCAAAATTAAACCTTTTTTTCCACACTATTGTTTTTTTTTGTACTTTTCGCAAAAATTTCAATGCGTATGGAACATTTGAAGAAGAAAAAGAGTTTCTCATGGAGAGATTTGCTATATAAATCACTGCTATTTGTGGCTACTGTGGCACTGATTGTTTATTTCTTACCGCGCGACGGGAAGTTCAACTACCAGTTTGATATAAACAAACCCTGGAAGTACGGGCAGTTGATAGCTACTTTCGATTTTCCTATCTATAAAGACGAGGCGGTGGTGAAGCGCGAACAAGACAGTCTGTTAGTTCTTTTCCAACCTTACTACAAGCTCGACAAGAAGATAGAAAAGGACGCCATCAGCAAATTGAAGGAGAACTATCATACGAACCTGAAAGGGATCCTTCCATCCATAGATTACCTGCGGTATATCGAACGCACGCTCAAAGAAATCTATCAGGCAGGGATTGTATCGACAGAAGACATACAGCAACTGCAAAAAGACAGCACTTCGTCTATCATGGTTATAGACGACAAGCTAGCCAACCCGCATCCCACCGAGGAGATTTACACGGTGAAGAAGGCTTACGAATACCTGCTTTCGGCTGACTCTGCCCATTTCAACCGGGATATTCTAAGACAATGTTCGTTGAACGAATACATCACTCCCAACCTCACTTTTGACGAACAACGCACCCAGACTGCCAAAGAAGAAATGCTGAACAACTATTCCTGGGCGAACGGGCTGGTAGTCAGCGGACAAAAGATTATCGACCGGGGAGAGATCATCAGCCCGGAAACTTATAATATTCTGGAATCACTGCGGAAAGAATCCATTAAGCGGAATGAGTCAATGGGGCAGAGCCGCCTGATTCTCGGAGGGCAGATTCTGTTTGTGGGTATGCTGATGTTGTGTTTCATGCTTTATCTTGATTTATTCCGGAAAGACTATTATCAACGGAAGGGCAGTTTGTCGCTGCTGTTCACTTTGATTGTATTTTACAGTATAGTCACGGCTTTCATGGTCACACACAATATATTCAATGTGTATATCATCCCCTATGCGATGTTGCCGATCATTATTCGTGTGTTCCTCGATTCAAGGACCGCTTTCCTGACACACGTCATCACGATATTAATATGCTCCATATCCCTACGCTTCCCGCATGAATTTATCCTGACCCAGTTGGCGGCGGGACTGGTTGCGATATTCAGTTTAAGGGAATTATCCCAAAGATCCCAGCTTTTCCGGACGGCGCTATTAGTCATATTGACTTATGCCGCCATTTACTTTGCCTTCGAGTTAATGACGGAGAACGGGCTTTCCAATGACTTCTCGAAACTGAATTTGCGGATGTACACCTATTTTATAATAAATGGAGTTCTGCTATTATTCGCTTATCCGCTGTTGTTCCTGTTGGAAAAAACATTCGGATTTACCTCCAATGTCACTTTGGTGGAACTATCGAATATCAATAATGACTTACTGCGCCAGATGTCCGAGACGGTACCGGGAACTTTCCAGCACTCCATGCAGGTAGCCAATCTTGCGGCAGAAGCAGCTATCCGCGTCGGTGCGAAAAGCCAGCTCGTACGTACGGGAGCTTTGTATCACGATATCGGAAAAATGGAGAATCCGGCTTTCTTCACCGAGAACCAGTCGGGAGGGGTCAATCCGCACAAGAACCTGAGCTACGAACAGAGTGCACAGGTCGTGATCAGTCATGTCACGGACGGATTAAAACTAGCCGACAAACACAATCTGCCTAAAGCCGTCAAAGACTTTATCAGTACGCATCATGGACGGGGGAAAACAAAATATTTCTATATCTCGTGGAAAAACGAACATCCGGACGAGGAGCCGAACGAAGAATTATTCACTTATCCCGGTCCGAACCCGTTTACTAAAGAACAGGCCATCCTGATGATGGCGGATGCCGTAGAAGCAGCTTCACGCAGTCTGCCTGAATATACGGAAGAAAGTATAAGTAACCTGGTCGACAAGATTATTGACTCCCAGGTTACAGAGGGCTACTTCAAGGAATGCCCTATTACTTTCAAAGATATTGCCACAATAAAAACTGTATTCAAAGAAAAACTAAAGATTGCTTATCATACCCGGATCAGTTATCCTGAGTTAAAGAAATAAGCAGGCCGGAACAGGCATCTTCCAAAATATCCAGCACATACTCGAAACCTTCGGCCCCACCATAGTAGGGGTCGGGGACATGATCTGCGGGGATACGGTTGCAATATTCCGTCATGCGGTGAATCTTCTTCCATTCTTCGGGAGAGGGAGCTTTATCTTTCAGGTCCTCAATATTACGGTCATCCATACCGATAATCAGATCAAAATTATAAAAGTCCTCTGTCCGTACCGGGCGTGAACGATGCACCAGTTGATACCCCCGACGGGCAGCGTGGGCACGCATCCGGCTGTCCGGCAACTCTCCCTGATGGTAAGACAGGATTCCGGCGGAGTCTATCACAAACTCTTTCTCCAGTCCCGCCTCCTCTATTAAATGAAGCATTACACCCTCTGCCGTAGAACTACGGCAGATATTTCCCAAGCAAACAAATAATATTTTCTTCATAATAAACTTTTAATACTTGACAATATGCCACAAGGAAACCTTGCTCCGGTGTTACGCCGGTTAGAATGAGTTCAAAATCTGATTCGCCCGGTTCACGGTGACAGCTGCCGGGATCTCCGGCATATCCCCCAAGTTGAACGGAGCCAGCATTTTCTCAATCTTCTTCAGTCCGGCTTTATTTCCGTTCTTCTCAAATTCCTGACGAAGAATATTTATTTTCTCATGTGCTTGTACTCCTTCGATCAAACGTTCGAAACGGATACAGCTACGTGCTCCGGGGTATACCAGATAAGTATCTCCGGCTGCCCAAGTACGGAAACGGGAATCGAGCAACGGCTCCAACGGCCAACTGTTGTACGCCCAACGCAGATAACCGTCCAGATGCTTCTTTGAAGAATAGAAACTCATCCAGGCAGCTTCGGCCGGGTCGGAGAAAGTAAACGTATTGGGGTGTGCTTCCGTACAGCAAGTATAATAGGTAGTGCGCTTATTCTCGGCTTTACGGCGGAAACGTACATCTTCGGGATAGTTCTGACCGATCACAATGCAATAATCATACAAATCCGGCTCAATTTCCGCATGATAATTTCCTGCCAGTGAAACTTTAAAATCCGGATCAGCCTTACGAATCACTTTCAGAGTCTTCTGCATTACGTCCATTGGGCGCTCATCCATAGCAATCGTACAAATATCAAACCAGCCTTTTTCTTTGAGGTGTTTTGCAAAAGAAGCAAGCATTGCCACCCACATTTCTTCATAAGCCTGTTCGCCCGGTGCGGTCTTCACAAATTTCAACGAGTTCGTAGCTTGATCGTAATACTGGAAAGACAGTTTCCAGGGAACCATTGAATAACAGTTTATCTGCTTGTCAATGCCGACACTCATCATAAATTCCACCCAACGGTCAAAAATGGTATAGTCAAACGTCCACGTACCGTCTGCACGTTTTATCCAAGTCACCATTGTGTCGAAATAATCTTCCGTCTGCCCGTTCCAGGGTTTATGAGTCAAAGTAGCCGTAATAATCTTCTGCCCGGCATTTGCCAGCATTTTCATCAGAGGACGCATAGCGTCCAGATGCTCCTGGCTCCATAAAGGCACCTGATAATAACGGGCTACGGCATACGGGCTTTGCCACAAATCCAGATGAAAAGCCCATTCCGAGGGTTGGGGAAGTACGCGGGAAGAAACCGTAATCTCAAGATTGAGGCGCTGTAACAGATTCGAGCCGTCGTTAACCAATAACTGTCCTTTATAAGTTCCGGGAACCGCAGACTGGGGAATCCAGCATTGTACCCAGATAGGCTGAACAGTACGAGCAGGCAAAGCCATCGTTTTCAGTTCCGAGTCAATCGGATCGGCTACCAATAGAGAGTCAAAGTCCACCGACTTCCGATAGCCGCACGCACCTCTTCCGTCTTTGTTCAGTTCGTCCGTCATGACGTAGCGGACAAAGCCGGCTGTCAACGCATCTCCCGAAAGAGAGTTCCCCTTCTTATCCTTAAAATCGGTAAAGCTGAAATTCAAGTCCTTCAGCTCCGTGCCTGTCCACACGACCGCTTGGGCATTCACACGTTCGCCGCGCCAGCCTTTCAGAGAGGTGTTCGTGGTTTTCTTCAAAGCCGGAAGCTGATGTTTCGCGTAGCGGACATCAATTGTTCCCCACGACACTTGCGGTGCCGTGACTGCCGCCCATTCTTTTTCGGAAGGTGCCGCAGGGTCGGGCAATTCCTGATAAGCCTGTAAAGGGAACTTCGGTTGTCCTGTCGGAACGCCGCACTGGGTTACTCCTTGCTGGGCAAACACAGAACCCATGCTAAGGAAACAAGTCAGAGAAAAAATTGTAAATCGTTTCATGGTTAGTTAATTAAATTAATACAAGGTTTATTAATAAGGGGGAATAATTTCTTTTATCACATAGGGTCTACATCATAGTAGACTATCAGGGACTTATAACGCTCATCCTCTATCATCTCCCGTTGAATGCGCAAAAGCAGTTCCCGGGCACGCCCCATTGGGGCATTCTGTTCTATCTTCACAACGATCTTTTTGATGAACAGTGTCTGGATACGGGCAACAGGAGGTTTATCCGGTCCCAGAACCCGGTTGCCGAATACTGCCCTCAACTTGCCGGCCATTACCGCCGCCATTTGATCCAGCAACGACTCATTATGATTTTTCAGATAAACATATACCAGGCGATAATAAGGAGGATAGTGGAACATCTGACGTTCCGCCAGTTGCCCGCCTACCATATCTTCATAGTCATTGGCAATCACCTGATGAATAATAGGGTGGTCGATACTCTTGGTCTGGAGTATCACACGTCCGCGTTTATTCTTACGCCCGGCGCGTCCCGCTACTTGTGCCATTAGCTGGAAGGCACGTTCGTAAGAACGGAAATCGGGATAATTCAACATCGTATCGGCATTCAGTATTCCGACGATACTTACATGGTCGAAGTCCAAACCCTTCGACACCATTTGCGTACCGATCAGAATATCGGTCTTTCCCTGTTCAAAGTCTGCAATAATCTTTTCGTAAGCAGAGCGGGTGCGGGTGGTATCCAAATCCATACGCGCCACGGCTGCTTCGGGGAAAAGGATTTTGATGTCGTCCTCAATCTTTTCCGTACCAAAGCCGCGGTTCACCAGTTCCGTACCTTCGCAAGCGGGACAGGCCTTCGGAAGTTGATAGGTATAGCCGCAATAGTGGCAGGTCAGTTGATTGATTCCTTTGTGGTAAGTCAGGCTCACATCACAGTTTTTGCACTTCGGCACCCAGCCGCAAGTACGGCATTCTATCATGGGAGCGAAGCCGCGACGGTTCTGGAAAAGAATCACCTGTTCCTTCTGTTCCAGGGCTTCTTTCATATATTGTACCAGCAAAGGCGAGAACTGTCCGACCATTCGTTTCTTACGGTGCAGTTCCTTGATATCTACCGGGATAATCTCCGGCAACTGAATCTCTTTATAGCGTTCTTTCAGTTGGACAAAGCCGTATTTTCCGTCTGTCGCGTTCTGCCATGTCTCGATAGAAGGAGTAGCCGTTCCCAACAGTGTTTTAGCTCCATACATGGCAGCCAGTACAATAGCTGCGCTACGTGCATGATAACGGGGAGCAGGGTCTTGCTGCTTATAAGTATTCTCGTGTTCCTCGTCCACAATCACCAGTCCCAGGTTCCGGAAAGGGAGGAAAACGGAAGAACGGACTCCCAAAATAATATCATAGCCATTTTCTCCCAACTGTTTCCGCCATATCTCCACCCGTTCGGCGTCGGGAAACTTAGAGTGATAAATGCCCAGCCGAGAGCCGAAAACCCGTTGCAGACGTTCTGTAATCTGGGTAGTCAGGGCAATCTCAGGCAACAAATACAATACTTGCTTTCCCTGACGAATAGTTTCTTCTATCAGATGAATATATACTTCCGTCTTACCACTGGACGTCACCCCATGAAGCAGGCAGACATTTTTTTCCCGGAAGGACTGTACGATTTCATCGTGTGCCCGTTGCTGAAACTCATTCAACGTATTCAGTTCGACGACCTCCTTCACCTGCTGGTTCAACCGGCCGATCTCATGATGATAAATCTCAAATATCTTTTTCTCTACCAGACCGTTCAGAATGGAAGGCGACACATTGGCGCGTTGCAACAGTTCTTTCTTGGAGACTTCTTTCGGGACTTCATTTCCCAGAATCCCCGAACATTCCACATATTTCATCAACAATGCCAACTGCTTCGGGGCACGCGACAGGATATCAAACAGTATATGCAGCCGTTTTTCATCCGCCGAACCCGCAAGCCGCACCCGCGCCTCCGTCTTGGGTTTATAAGTACGCCTCAACTCCTCCTTTACAAAAATCGCTTCTTTATCGAGCAGTGACTTGATGACAGTCAGAATATTTTTTATCCCGCTCTCCTTCTCCAGCTTAGTGACACACTGCTGTGCATCCACGGCAAGCAAATCCAGAATGCGCTGTTCACGTTCCGGCAATGGTGCATCCGCTTCAAAATCGGGATTATACTCTACAATCGTTTCGCTTTCGAGTTTCAATCCCGAAGGCAGCGCCGCCTTATAAACATCCCCTTGCGTACAGAGATAATAATCGGCTATCCACTCCCAAAACTTGAATTGAACAGGCAATAATATAGGAGAAGCATCCAGCAATGCAGATATGTCCTTCACCTCATACTCCGTCGGAGCACAATAATGAACATTAAGAACGATAGCCGTATAGAACTTCTTCCGTCCGAAAGGAACTACCACGCGGCAACCGATCTTCACTTCTTCCGCACACTCGTCCGGCAAAGAGTAAGTAAAGCTCTTTGGAAGCGGAAGCGGTAATATGACATCTACATACTTTTTCATTGCAGGCACAAAGATATAAAAAAAGAGGCTTCCGACAGTCGAAAGCCTCTTGTTCTACTATGTTAAAGTAAATTATCCGCTAAAAAATATAAGCAACAGATACCTGCCAAGTCTTGGTTTTATAGGAACCGCCGCCGTCAATATCAGCAGTGTCGCCCAATGGGATATTATAATTAGCTCCCACCTGCAAATGGTTCAGCAACTTCAGGCCGGCACCTACATTGATACCTACTTCCGCCTTCTTCTTGTCGATTCCGGTTTTCTTTTCAAAGTCGAAATAAAAATCAGGACCGGCAGCCAGATAAATACCGGCCAGGCTACCCAAGCCGATGTTATACTTCAAGTTAACCGGGATATCAATACCGTTCTGCTTCACAGTAACATCCGCGTCGGCATCAGAAACCTTGATACCTCTTTGGGCAAAAAGCAACGCAGCATCTACCCCCAACCCTACGATTGGAATATTAAACTCGGCCATCGGACCGATAAAGAAACCTG